>Ga0325404_1000121_pt1 | contig 73967 bp, 36 predicted proteins | sample PopdelMetagenome_18_FD_205664 | JGI IMG/M metagenome (GOLD analysis project Ga0325404, IMG submission 205664) | Populus deltoides microbial communities from Bellville, Georgia, United States - Xylem-Control-R1 | ecosystem: Host-associated > Plants > Phyllosphere > Stem > Wood/Secondary xylem...
TTTACTTTTTCTTAAAGTAAACGCACAGGTATACACGCACTCAAGTTTTAAGATATTGATTGACTTCAAAATTGAAGGGAAAAAAGAAGAAACAATTTGAAATAAAGGAAGAGAAATGCTTAAAACGGTGCGCGGTAAGTTCATTTTAATAAAATTGACGATAGCCAATATAAAGTTATTAGCTAATTATTAGTTACTGAGTAAATAAATTAAAGAATGCGATGCATAATCTAAAGAAACAGAGAATTACCACAGTCGCCTTGGTCCTTAACAGCAGTGACAACCCCCTTGTTCCTCCAATCCAAGCTAGAAGGAGCATCGCACGTTTGCAAGTGTCTGTGCTTCCTCTTCTCTTCAATGGCGATGGGTTTTTTCACCTTCGACAAATACATTTCCCTGAACTCCTCATTGCTCAAATCAGCAAACTTATTCAGTCCCACCATATGCTCCAAACCTGATTTTCTCTTCCCGTTCTTCTCAATTATATATTTCAAGTTCCTTTTGAAGTTTCCGATCCTCCTTTCTGCCTCCTCTGCGTGCTTGTACACCTTCTGGTGCTTCTCTTTCCATAGTTTAAAGACTTCAGTGATGCCTTCCTCTGTAAGACCCTCGTGAAGGTCGTTGCTCACTGTGGAGTTCTCACCAGGGAGGCCGGAAGAGAGGCATGCCAGTGGAGCTAGGAGCAAAAATATGAATAGGGTCAGTTGTGGTTTCTGGGATTCCATTTATCAGAAGCTGGGCTACCACTGATTTGTAGAGTAATCTACGTTCTGATTTATACAGCTAAAGCCTGGGAAAAGAGTGCCTAACTAACAGTCAGCATGCTCAACACAACATCTCCATCATTTCTTGTTTTCTGCTGTTAATAAAAATGGAAGAAAGTGGAAAGCAAAATCTGCATTTTGAAGTGACCAAAATGACACTTGAAATGAACCAACAGCAGGAACCACTGAGGATAGTTTGGTTGTTAGGAATTGGGCAAATGGAGACTTACAAAGTAACAAATAGCATAACCATGATTATTTTCAAAGAATTAATTCCATCTAATAACATAACTTAAATTATTAGGTGAATTTTTAATATATAATTTATATTATTTTCTAACAAATTTTTTTAAGTGAAAATATTTTGGACTTGAAACTTGCACATGCTCATATTATCTTATACTTGATTATTATCAAATAAATAAGGTGGTAAGATTCGAACTCATGACCACTTGATCATCAAGGCTCTGATACCATGTTTAAAAATCAATTCAACTTAATAGCTTAAATTGTTAAGTAAAATTTTGATATTTTCTAACAATAATATATTTATACGCGTACACAAAAGTATATAAATCAATCAAAATTACTACTAGTAATTGTTCAAGATATGAGAAAAAATAAAATAAAAAATTAGTACTGCAGTACAGAGAGAGATTAATCAGGAGACAGTCCCTATTACAACAAATATAAAGTGTTTGTGTAATCAATAATTAAAGCAGAAAACATGGAGAAAAAAACACATGGAAACTCAACTGATGATGCTTAGCATGAAAAGAATTCCATGGAAGTGGCATTCCTGCAGTACTACGTGTCTTTTTGGATGCCTCTATTGTATGATAACGGGCTTAGTCTAGTGTCGTATCATTTTTTCTATTTATTTTTTTGTTTTTTAAAAATATTTTTGGTTTCAAAACCTGAAAACACTTCTTTTAATATATTTTTAAATAAACAAATTATTTTTTAAATCACCATCCAATTGGATAAAGCAAAAGGTTTAGCTTAGTGGTAAAGGACTTGGGCTTAAAAGGTATGCTTACTGTCTACATTTCCTTGAGGTTATGCTCCCCGCTATAAGAAATCATTGACTTACCCAGTTCTTGTTGGGAAATTTTTGTGGGCATGAATATAAGAGCTCGAAGATTTAATCGAGATATATTCGAATATTTTAATTATTAAAAAAATATATTTAAACATGGACCAAGTTCAGCCACACTGTTTTGCAAATTGAGTGGATTCAACATGGTTGCAACTAGCCTTATACAACTCGTGCTCACCGCTCACCTGCAGGTGTGCTGTTTTGGAAAATTTGAGACTTTGGAGTTTGGTAGAGGTCGAGTTACTAATTGAATTGATAAAGATTTTAACTCGAGAAAACCTGTTTAACCAGGTCAAAAATTTATTTTCTTGAGTGACGTGAATAAGTCAATAATAATAATAATATTTAAAATTGAAAGATTTTTTTTTTTTAATTATGATGGTTTCATTTGCATGTTTGAAACTTTAAGTTTGTTTTGTATTTTGAATATTCCCTTGTTAATTCAAACTTTTAAGTAAGTTTTTAATTAATTAAAAATTATGTTAAAATCAAGGCTGCAATTTGTGTTGAAAGCTAGGCATGTTTAAATTCAACATGTTAAATTAATTTTAATATAATATGTCATTAACTCATAGGATTTATTTAGATTTTGTTTGGAACATGGTGTAAACCGCATTCTTCAAAAATTCAAAATTTGTTTTTGTAAAAATTAATTTTTTTGTATTTTGAATCGTTTTAATGCGCTGATTTAAAAAAATAATTTTTAAAAATAAAAAAAATATTATTTTGATATATTTCAGCACAAAAAATACTTTAAAAAATAACCGCAACCATACTTCCAAGTAAGTTTTAGTGGTGAAATATTTTTTCAGATCTACATCTAGCAATTATACTTTTATATTTAGATAAATAACTTTATTTATCCTTTTCAAATTAAGTATATGATATGTTAGAATTGAGTTTACAATTTCCCTCTCAAATACATCATTCAATCAAGTTCTTACATTCATATTAACATAATAATATTTTTATTTTGAACATTTCTCTTGAACAATAAAAGAATATAATTTTTTTTTTAAAAAAAAGATATTGGTAGAGTTATTTTGAATTTTTTTCCTCTTATATCTTTCCAAATCTCAAGGACAATCTCCAAATGAAAAATATAATTTCGTCCATCTTGATATTATATAGGGACATAATAGACACAATAAAAAATGTAAAGATATATTAAAACCTTACTTGTGTAAATAAGGAAGAGTTTAACTATTTACCCAAAATATTGAAAAAAAAAGAAGAAAAATAGCAAAAAGCTGATCAAATCCGGAAAAAGAGTCTATAAATGGAAAATGAAGCTAAAGCCACAGAAAACAAAGCAGAGTTGTGATGAAAAAGGAACATTAATGTCCCCTGTAATTCTTTTCTGCTTTTAACCGCTGGCTGTTGCGTACATAAATAATTGTCCATTACAATAAATAAATGCTCATAGCCGGAATGCCTGCCTGTGAAGAACATGAAACGGCAAAGATCAAGGGATCTCAAATTCTACTCCATGCGTGTGTTTCAGCGCATTGCATCGAAGGGGTTCCTCTTCCACCGGAGAGCATGCCGGTCTGTTTTCGTTTTTTCCTCTAACTTAGTCCAGGGAAACTTGTGCTTCGCCATATGTCGCTTGCTTGCAGGCACTCCCAGGTAATCTCCTTGGCTCTGTCACACACACACACGCGTGAAATTTCCCATAAAACACCTCCCCTTCATGCCATAAAATTTTATAGAATTTGGACAAACGACTTAAAGAATCTGAATTGATAGCTTGACATCTATCATTTTTGCTGCAAGATTAGAATTTCTTACCTTGAGGCAGAGCCCTTCTTCGACGTCACAAATGGGGTAATCACCAGGACAGCAGTATACGGAGTCGGCGCAGCAGACAGCATTCTCATATTGACAGCAACCGTAGACAATGCAGTAGTCAAAGACCTTGAGAATGCAACAGCAAGTCTCGTCACTGGGGCAGTAGGCGAAGTCTCCACAGTCACTTGGTTGAGGACAAGGGGGCGGTGGCACCGGTGTTGGCGGCGGCGGCGGCGGAGACAGAGGTGATGGCGGCGATGGGGGGCTAGTTGGAGATGGAGAAGAAGATTCTTTGGTTGGATATGAGGCCTCGGCATTGATTGCACAAACACCATATGGTAAATCAGTGTTCCTCTTTATATAAAAATAACCTTCCATTCCCCACTCCGTGCCCCATGAATTCTTCACTATCCAATAATCTTCACCATTTTCTGAACCATAACCGACTATCAAAACAGCATGATCAATGTCGTTCGGATCATCAGAGCAGTCACCATCATAGATTCCCTGTTTATGTCACAACAATCTAATAAACAACACTTTCTTACAACGATCTGAAGTTCCAACCGTGCAAGAGAATCAGAGATGCTTACACCAGTATATAGCTGGAAATCTAGCGCAGAACCATCCATGCCAACACTGATGGGTTGTTGCACAGTAGCACACAAGAGGGCACTGTCCGTTTCATCTACATCTGTATACCCGTCGATCGATACAACTTTTATTTCCTCCTAATCAAATAGAAACACCATTAATGAGGTTTTTTGTAAATTTTCTTGTAAAGAGAACATTCATCTACATGTTCTAGGACAAGGAAGTTCTTAATCTTGTAAATTCAACATATTCAGTATAAATTAGCATTAGGGGTTATATATACTAATGAGAGGGACCAAACCTTGGTTGTGTTGCAGGTACCATCAACACCGGTGTACGGATAATTAGCTTCGGTGTCAATCCCACCATTATTGATAACCCATTCAAAAGCATAGTCCATGTAGCCTCCTTCACACCCATAATTGGTTGTATCACAATCAACAAGCTCTTGTTCTGAGAGGCTGATTAGGTCACCAGTGACAATGGCATTTATTCCTTCTATGGCCCCGGTGGTAGAGAATGACCAACAACTTCCTGTGAACATTTCATGAGCAGCGAATCCACATTATTGTTTTCTCACACAATTGCAGGTAAAGTCATTTGTTTTTGGAAAATGCCGCATATCGGGACTAAAAAAACCCATATGCAGGTAAGAGTAGACGACGAAACTTACCACAGTCTCCTTGGTCCTTGACAGCAGTGACCATTCCCTTCTTCCTCCAATCAAGGCTGGAAGGTGCATCACACGTCTGCAAGTTTCTCTGCCTCCAGTCTCTTGCAATGCTCCTTTTTATGTTGATGGGTTTCTTCACCTTTGACAAATAAAGCTCCTTGAACTCCTCATTGCTCAAGTCCGCAAACTTGTTCAATCCCACCCTTTGCCCCAAAGCTGCTGTTTTCTTTCCAGCTTTCTCAATTATATATTTCAAGTTCCTCTTAAAATTCCGGTACCTCTTCTCCGACTCTGCTGCATGTTCGTACACCTTCTGATGCCTATCTCTCCATTGTCGAAAGATTTCAATGATGCTTTCCTCCGAAACAAGCTCGCTGAAGTCATTGACAACAATGGGGTGCTCGCCAGGGAGGCTAGAAGACAAGCATGTCAGTAAAGCTAGAAGCAAGAAAATTATCAGAGACATTTGGGATTTCTTGGAATCCATTTCTGACACAAGTGATTATTTGATCTGTCTACTTTGTAATTTATATGGAAAATGTGTAAGGTGGGAAACTATATTTTGATCAAGCCTACCAGTCAGGCCAATAAAATGCCCTCATTTCTCATTTTCTGCTGTTTGCATTAGACGTTGAAGAATTGAGGCATAATCTGAGTTAACAAAGACGTTATCATTAAATAATTTGTACATATCTTTGTTGTAGCAACAAACTGTTTAGGGTATGGTGCTCATCTGCTATTCACAGCCCTTGACTTATGAGGAGTGCTCCTGATGAGAGCCTTGAGACATCTACCATTCAATCTGCCCCCGGGCATATATAAAACTTTACAAGAAGTGTGTGTGTATCTGTGTGTGTGGTCTACCTGCCAGTCAAGCAATAAACTGGCAGATCGATAGCTCAGTTATCATTTTTGTCGCATGGAAACCAAGTCACTGATACAAAGTTCGATGATTAAAATACTTCATAAACAAATTCATGTAAAGCAGTCTAGAACCTCATTTTTTTTTAATGAAAATGGAGAGGATATAAAATACTAATTAGCCACCAGGGAGATGACTAGGAAAAAAATAAAAAAAAAATACTATTTTGACAACATGAGATCTTTGTCATGTAAAAAGTAGATTTTAGCCATATCTAAGAAACCAACATCCAATCTAATTAATCATATCAATTAGTTGATAAAAAAAATTAATAAAAGAAAGGAAAAAGGTTGGTCTTTAATTATGTCAACATAAATCGAGGCTTTAGGGTTGTAGTAATACTATAATATTAATAATTATAGGATGATTAGTTAAGTTAATGACTAATAAAATAAGTTATTAAAACTGATTCTGAGGTTATTTGAATTGATTATTGAATTGCTAAATACATAATACATGGGATCTAAGAAAAAATACCACTTGCAATAAAGATGATATTGAAATGAAGACTTGTGATATTAAATATAATTTAGAGATTTAAATTGATATCAATCCAGATAATTTGATGAGTTTTAAGTTAAATATTATTAATAATATTAGTGTTGGTGTTGATACTAGTAGTATCACTAATATTCATAATATAGGTGTTGGTATTGGTAGTAGCAATAATAATTCTCTAGATGGTAATGATCTTGATGAATATTTTAAGAAAAACAAGGAAGATAAAGACAATAAAGCTGATTTTAATTTACATGACACACCAACAGATTATTTGTTTTAGATTTATTAATTTTTAGTTAATGAAATTCTATGGATGTAATTGTATTGCATTGCATTTTTAAATTACTTAATCTATGTATTTTTAAATTCATTTTACCAAGAGGCGTAGTGTGATGGCATAGGGTTTGAGATCTGCACAGCAGGTCTCGAGTTCGAGTCAGGGCGTGCACCTCTTGTAAGAGCTTAGGACAGCCAGGGTTTTACTCCCTCACCTAGACCCACAAAGTGCACTTTTCGGGGGGTGAGGTTTCCTCGAAGTAAAAAAAAATTAATTAAAAAAATTTATATTTAATTTTATGATTTTATAATCTAATTTTACAATTTAAATTTATATTATATTTTTTATATGAAATAAAAAAAATATTTTTAACAATCTTGTTGTTTTAGATACATAATCCATACTCCAAAGACTTAGAAATTGAAAAACCAATATCAAAGACAACTTCTAGCTAGATTAGCCCACTGCTGAATGCTTTCTGCACCACGACGAAGATAATTTCCTATGTAGAAAATGTAGTGCTCATCAATTTGTTTTTCCTAAAATGCTAATTTAAGAAATATTAAAGCATAGATGGATTCCCAATCCGACACCTCTTCATTGAAAACCATAGCATTTTTTGCTGGCTAAATTCTGCATAATTATATATTTACCTGCGGGTTAAATCAATTTTTTAAAATATTAAAAAAATATTTAAATATTCTTAATATATTTTCAAGTGTGTGTGCGTCTATATATATATATATATATATATATATATATAAACTCAAAATCAAATGTATATATTTAATAATATAGATTAAGGGTTATATATACTAATAAAAGAATCTTGACGCTAACTAAAAACTAAGTTATGAAAATAAAAAATAAACATAAATAAAGATATTCAATCTTACGGTACTGAGAGCCCTTTTATTTTTCTTCACTTAATTATATTACTCTAATTATATATATATATATATATATATATATATATATATATATAAAAGAAGAGTAATAATTTAAATTCCATTGGAACAAAGTAATTTGCTAATAAAAATCTTATTTTTCTTATTAATATCATTGATTTCAACCAAAAAAAAATATTTCATGTCATTTATTTAATAAAAAAAGCAATCAAAATATATACACAAAAAAACTAGACAATTTAAAATAAAAATAAAAATTATATCATTCTAAAACACTTTGTCTCAATCTATCATTATTCCAAAACCATGTCTCATTTGTTTTTTTTAAAAAAAAACATTAATATTTTGATAATTTCAACAAGAGTGTATTAAAAAACATAAGAGTAATACATCATTTATGTGTTGTTGTGGTGAATATTTTGACAATGTCATTAAACCATGCCAAATGGTTTAATTTTGAAATCTCTTGACTCGATTTTTTATGCTTGAGTTTCAAATTAAATCATGTGAAGTTGACTTATTATAACCTAATCGACTTATTGGGTTTAAAAACATCGAATGACTAGTAAAAATCTAGTTTGAGTAAAACAATTTCAAGATAATATCGTTTTTTAAAAAAATATTAATATGATAATATATTTACCTACATTGCGGGTTAAATCAAATTTATTTTAAATATAAAAAAATGTTCAAATATTCCTAACATATTTTAAAGTAAATATATATTTTTTTTAATTATGAACTCAAAATCTGATGTACATACATAATAATATAGATTGAGGATTATATATGCTAATAAAAGGATCTTAACGCTAACTAAAAACTAAGCTGTGAAAATGAGAAACAATCATAAAAAGAGATATTCATCAACTAATCTTTAACAATTTCTTTGGTGTTTTCATATATTCTTCTTATTGATATATATATATATATATATATATATATATATATATATTATTTTCTTCCATTGTTTTCATTTTTTTTGTATTTTTTATTTATTTATGTGGGAATTCAAAAATTGATAACATCAATAGGCAATTAACCTTGTTATTACATAAAAGTACATATGTACAAGGGTACTAATGAGAGTAAAAAAAAAAAGTAAAACCACATTTTGCTTTCAAATTTGTGACAGCCAAGCCCAACCCAAAAACACCATTCTTTTATAAACAAGCACAACACTCCTATCTTCCAGGCTCATCAAAGTATGTATTGCAACCAAAACCTTAAAAACTTAATGGGAAAACCATATTCCCTCATTTCTTTCTAAGATCCACATGTTCATATACATGAAAACTCCAGGGTTCATAACATGCATATCCTAGGAGAAAGAAGCATCCCACTAAATCAAAGCCAAACCAAAGTACCACGGGTTGATAAATTAACATATAAGAGTGTTTATTTTAACTTTTGTGGTTGAGGTTGTCGTTAGGTACAACCCAATTATACACAAAACTCAACCACGAAAGTTATTTTTTCTTGTTTTTTAAGCTTTTATGGTGGGTCCCTTATACAAAACTCAACCTTCACCTCTGAAACAAACACACACTTGAGGGATTTTACTATTCATTATAATGAGGTAAGTCATAGGAAAAAGGTTGATGTCTGTGATTTCTTAGCTCTTTAGCTAAGAATTTGTTGTTGCTATGTTCTTTTAAAGATTGATCTCAAGATTTGGATAATAGGTTCTTCTTTTGTGACTTCAAAATCTAGGCTGCTCTTTTCTCCTTCTCCTACTTCCTTTCTTCTTATTCTTTTTTTTCTTTTTATCTTACTAACTTTTATTTGCTCTTGCAGCCTCTTTTCTCTATTTCTCCATATTCACTCCTCTTTCTTTCCTCTCATGTTCCTTTTTTGTTTTCTCTTTATACTACTCTTTTCTTTATCTCTTTTTTTATGGCTTCTCACTTCTTTTCACTTAACTATTTCTCTTATATTACTGTTTTTCGCTCTATTGTTTCTCTCTTTTATTTATCTCCCCTTTTCTCCTCATTCTAGTTGGGGCCATTTTAAAGAGGTTTGGGCACTTTATAAACTCTTTCATCATGACCATTGATCCCTCAATTGTTTATCCTAACAATTAAGCTATAACTAGTTGGATTTTTACCAAAAGTGCAACGGGTTTGAATAGGTATTTCAGACAATTATATGTGGTATGTTCAAGGCTAATTCATTACTCACATTATAATTTGATATTTACAAGTTAATTTTTTAACAGAATGTAAACAAATTAAATAAGAGAAAAATGATGATATAGGTTTCGAAGAAAAAAAATGTAATACGAGTTTGTGTTAAGACCATGAGAAGGGTTTGACCTTTTCGAGTTTTATTTGACTTCAGTCAAATCAAGCCCATTTTTAGGCCTAGGTTGACTCTTTTAGGCTTTGTTTGACTACGGTCAAACCGAGACCAACATGAGGTTCTATTTGACCTTGTCAAACCAAACCCAATTAGGATCTTTTAGGCTCAGTTTTTTTATTTTGTGCTCGGTATGACCACAATCAAACCTAGTCTAACCAATTATTTTGGGCTCAATTTGACCCACTCAGGCTTGGTTTAATCATGATCAAACCGAACCCAATTGAGACCATTTTGGGCTTGATTTGACCTACTCGAGCTCGAGTTGACTCTAGTCAAACAGAGTTCAACGAAATCTCGGTGTAATTCCTTCAGGCTTGATTTGACCTTTATTAAATCAAGCCCAACCTGGGGTTCAATTTGATAACCGAGCCCACATTTAGTTAGATTTTATTCTTTTTAAACTTAGTTCGACTGGACTTTTTGATTATCTCCTTCACTTTCTTCTCTCTTTTTCTTCTCTTTCTCTTTAGCTTATAATTGTTCATGTCAACAACTCATATGTCAAGGAGGATGTCATGTTGTTAAGACTACTTCTTTTTCTATGCTTCACCTACACCATTTAGTTGTTATGGCATAAATGCATATGTATGAAGGATTGCACCTGTCTCAACTATTTATAAATCATAAAGAGCTACTTCTTATATTTTTTTATAATGTAAACTATATAAACAAGGTAAAACAAAGAATAGAGATAGATGAATCTTTTTATTCACAATTATATATCTGCAATTATTTTCTTTATCTTAGAGTCTAAGCAAAACTCTCAAATGCAATAACAAACGCACATGATGGTTGAGAGTTTTTATAATTATTTAGTTTTATTTGTTATTGCCTTCAAAACTTTAATATTTTAAAAAATAACTATTATGATACTTCTAATAAATATTCTTATTAAGATATGGTCACATTTACCACAATTTTTACATTTTATTATGTTTGACTAATATATATACAATTCAACCAGCAATGGCAGAATCCTGAGCTCCCAATTAGTCAATCAGGTATCGCACGCCTGTTGAGAGCATCCTCAAATCTAGAGCAAGAGTCTATTCTCATCTCTGTGCTGTTGTCATTCTCAGGTGCAGGGTAATAATCTTCTCTCAACTGGACATCTCTGAGAGTTTGTGCTTTCAAAAGAAACATCATGAAATGTTCATTAGCTGTGCCATGAACAAATAGTTTCCTCATAGTCCTACACTGTGCAAGCAATCCCGCTGCTGGGAGAGATAGGCTCCTTTTATTATAATCAATGTCCTGTGGAGGCCAATAGTTGAGCTCAGTGAGGTTCAATCTTCCAATCCCATTAAGATAAAACCTCTCCCACGGGCTCAAATCCACATGTCCAGAAGGGGCAGTAAGAGCATATCCTATTGCAGCTTGACAGTCTATGTGCATCTTCGAAAGCCGAGGGTAGCATAGAAGGGAGCTGAGACCGAAACCATCTGGGGAAAGTCTTGACTGATGCCTACAGTCACCTTCAACTTTTATTTGTATCTCCTCCAGCATAGGGCAGTTATCCAATCCTGCCAAAACCAATGGATTCAGCAACTCGCCGACTGGAATCCAAAGTGAAAGACACCGCAGTTTTGCCCAAGTACTAGAGGCGTATCCATTCTCGTTGTCATTATACTTCTTGTATTTCTTCTTCAAGTTTGCGTCTTCCCAAATGCCACGTCTCTTGTCTGAACATTTGAATCCATCATATTTAGCTGAACTGGTAGCCTGATCCGATCCTGATTGTTCAACCATTTCCCACACGCAATCTATGTGCAATCGTTGTAGAAAATCTCGGATCGGTTCCAATGCCTGCAACGAGGTCACGGTATTGAGATGCTTGCAACAAGAGATTTTCACTTCAGTTAAAGTTTTCCTCAGAATAGAAGCTAGTTTTGTCATCCCTAATTTCGTGATCTTCTTACAACCCTGGACCTCAAACTTGGTGAGTCTTGGGCAGCCAAGGGAGATTGAAATCAAACCAGAATCAGTCAAGTCAGCACAGTTCTTGATTGACAATGATTCCAATCTGCTGCAAAGTGCAATCCCATCGGGCCGTGCATCTATTCCCTTACAGATTCCGTGAAACTGTCCCAACTTCAAAGACTTGAGCCTTGGGCACTTGGAATTAAGCATTTCCAGTGCTACCCACGTATCCCTAACATTGTGGCAAACATCAAGAACCAATTCTTCAAGCAATGGCAATGCAGAAAACATTTCAATTAGCATAGTTTGTCTGATTCTAGCATCCTCGGTCGTGTATCCATCATTATCTGGATCACCCCTGGCAGCAGACAAGGAACTAGAATCGACAAGGTGAAGAAGAGAAAGGCGAGGACAATTTGTGGCAAGAGATAGCAAGGTTTCATCTCCAACAAAACCAATGTATCTATGGTCAAATATACAGGCTGCTAAAAATTCACGGAGATTTGGGCATGCAGAGGTAATGGCAAGAATCTCATGGGACTTGAACCCCTGATCAGCTGAAGTGTAATTAAGGATATTAAGATGGCTTAAAGAAGCAGCAATGGAAGGGTATGCTTCAAGGGCTGGAGGTAAATCTTCTGTCCAGCAATAGAAATGTGAGAGATCAAGTGAGGCAAGTGAATGGCAATGCTCAAACAATGCAAGAAAATCAGAGCCCAAAGTACTTGGAGATCGCTTGTGCCAGCGAACAAGCTTAATCTGGCGTAAGTTAGGCCATTGAGGAGCAAGAAGATGAAGAATTGAAGGATTTCTTGCATAAACAGTGAGAGTTACAACAGAGGGAAAGGTACAATGGAGAACTTGAGCAAGAAGGGTAGTGTTAGGTGAGGAATCAAGAATTGGACGCCCCCAAGGGGAAACCAATGAGAGATCAAGATTAGAGACAGCTCTGAAGCAAGTTGGGAGAAGAAAGAGGTCACGGATATTGCCTCTAAGAGAGAGACAAGTGCGTGTAGAGCGCTCTATCAAGTGCCATTTAAGGCACACAAGGGACATGGCGTTGCGGCTACGTGTATCTGTTATCAAGGAGAATATACTGGAAAGGATTGCATCTGGTATGTCATGGAAATGAACATTAGTGTTAAAGTTTCTAGCCATTTCTTCTACATGTACATGATCAGTAACCACTTACGTACGTGGAGTATTTCTTTCTGTGGATCCTCTATATATGGATAAAATGATAACGAGAGACAAAGGATGATGATGAGTAGTGTATCTTTTTTTGTGGGAAGGTGATGGTTAATACACACACAACTTGAAATTGTGTTCTTTATATATATGGAGTTGCAGGGACTGGGAGCCCGGATTTTCTACCTAAGGAGATGAGTGGAAAAACGAAATAGAAGAAGATTAGATTATTCAAGAACACAAATTGGTGGTTTGTGTTGAGAGAGAGAGAGAGAGATAAACGACGTTCAAATCTTTTATGTGGTGTGAAAAAGAAGATAAAGTGAAGACAAACCTAAACCTGGTGTGAGAGGGAGAACGGAGATGCATCTCTTACACCCTTGCGCTATGGCGAAGACGAAAGATTCCAGAATAAAGACAGGTGGATTATCTGATCAGATATAGAGAATTTCTTACAAGGTGCCAATATATCGAAGATGAAAACACTCAAGTGGAACTGGTTGCCTGGAGTCGGAGAGAGTATGATCATGTGTGTGTGTGTGTGTGTGTGTGTGTAGGTGAACTGTAATTTAGAGGATGAAGATAAGACACAGCAGGCGTGGAAAAGTGGTGGATTCAAACTTGGAGAGAGAGAAAAGAAGAAGGGCTTCAATGGTGTGAGCTTGTGGCCTACACGGGAGGAGGAGGAGGAGGAGAAGAAGAAGAAGTTGGTGCATACAAACGGTGAGGTGTAATGGTGAGATGGAGATAACGATACAGAAGCAGATCAAGCTGGTGGTCTTGGAGAATGAGAAAAGGATAGAGAAAGAGGGCCTGTATTGTTGAAGACAAAGATACAGTATAGACATAGTGTTTTTTTGAGAGCCAGTGGTTGGTGGGCTGCCACTTGCTATGACCAGTGCTCCTATTGATCATTATCCATTCCTCTTTTATTATTCCTTTTTTTTATTATTTAAAAAATAAACAAATCTTCCTCCTACCTTTTTCCTGTGACATTTCTGGTCCTCCTTCTTCCTCCTGCTTCTGAAAATATGTAAATTATCGACGTTACAGGTTAAGATCGTACGTCATTCATGTCTTCTATTACACACCGTATAAATTGAACTCTCAAATGCCTTCTAATCGGAAGCTACTGAGTTCCTTAACTATTTTGTTAAGGTTAAACACACACACAAACACACACACACACACACACACACAAACACACAATTTTTTTTTTTTTTTTTTGGTGATGTTGGTGATGGATGGAAGATGGGATTTGATTAGATTAGATTTTGCAAAGTGATAACAATCCATTATTTTCTTCCAATTTTAGTGGTGAAAGGAAACCACAAATACAATAAAGTGGTTGATCCTTTCTCGTCATAAAGCATTGGGAGATATTTTCGCTGTACAAACTATTACAAAAAGTGGTCTCTCATAATTCTTTAGCCGATCAAGAACTTGTTCAAAGGGAGAAGGATAAAATTTGGAAAGATTCGAGCAAATAGCAAGTTAATAAAGATAGGGAATGGAGTTGGGGTAATCATAATAGGAAGATGCTATATATTAGCACACTATATATATATATATATATATATATATATATTGGAGCCTTCGACGTCCTTCCTGTTTCTTCTATTATAGAGTGTGGAAAAGTTGAAGAAAAACAGAAGTGTGTGTAATTCGGATTGGTCAAGAGAACCATATATACTCTATCTTTAGTTTATAATGTTTTATCTTTTACATTAATGAGGATTGTTCTTTGTGGAAACATTTTATCATGTTAACAAATAAAATAAAATTTAATAGCGTGTGCTTACAATATTTAGAATTTGTTTGTTTTTATATTTAAAAAAATTAAATTTTTTTATTTTTTTATTTTAAATTAATATTTTTATAGTTTTTTTATATTGTTCTGATATGCTGATATATAAAAAAATTATTTTAATATATTTTTAAATAAAATATATTTTAAAAAATAACTGCTATTATAATATTAATCAAACCCTGAAAAAATACCTCCTCGCAATGATAACAATAAATATATAAGATGCAATTCTATTCATGGATGGCAGTTTGTGTGGCATTTGGTTCCTAATGTCTCCCTTTGTTCTTTAGTTACGTCTTTTCATTATCATGTTCTTCTTTAACTATACTAATATCCAGATTTAATGCATTTTAAATAGAAAACAATAAAGATAAAATTCTTGAAAGTTATATCTCAAATTGTTGGTTCCTAAATGCCATCCACCGTATCATCATGGGTCCTATTGTAGATTTCATGTAAGGATGTGTTATTTTTACTCCACTTTTTTGTTATTCTCACTTAATTATTTATTGTAGAGAATAAAATAATTTAATTTAATATATTTCTTATATTTTATCAAAATCTTCAAAGTAACAAGTTTTGAAATAGTCTTTCTTTACCTCTTTTTGTTACAAAAATAATAATATATATACAAGAGAATGTATATTATATATAAATATTTATGACTTTATTTTCAAAAATTCATGTAATATATATGTTTTTTTTCCTTGCAAACTTAAATTGAGTTGGTATATATTACAAATTTCATGAATAAGTCTCTCAATATAATGTAATGATTATATATATTAGAGATTAAAAATTATAATGATTATATATAGTAACCAATCCTCTAATTTTATATCTTCTAAATATATTATTTAAGAAATATATATTGTAAAATATAAAACTTGATCAATTGAGGATAAAATAAAACTCTTAATAAATAGGGTTTTCTTTCTCTTTTTTTAACCGTACGCTACTTTCTTCTTATTGCTATTTTGAAAAAAAAAACATAAAATAAATATATTCAATGTCGCACGTGTGCGGCGTCGCGACGATATTCCACTCCATCAAATGTATCTGGCAAATATGGAGAGGTAATGAATTCTTGTCTTTTATTTGTGAAAAACAGAAATGAGAGTCGCCACCAAGAATTTTGGTCACTAGAAACCCTAACTAGTCTTAGAGATCGAGTATGGAGACTAGTTGCATAAAAGAAAGGTATTAGCACTCCAAATACGCTCTACCTAAGGTAAGCTGCATTGTTTAATTGTCTGATAACAAACTAAGGTCTTGTCGTGTTTTCTAATTGTTTGTCTATCTAAAATTAAAGAAAAGTTCTTCTCCATACGAAAATCTTTATCTTATCGGGTAAAAGTCTATCGGTTCTAATGTCTATATAAAAGAAACTAACTTTTTAATATCATGAATACGTTTTACATATAAATTCGTAATCTCAAATACTAAAAAAACCAAAATAATTTTTGGAATTTTTGAAATATTGACCTAGTTCTCATGACCCTAATAAACTTGTTATTAAAGCCAAAATGCATGCTAAAACATATTTTTGAATTTTTGTGTTTTCTGTATAAAAAAATGATATGATTTTTTTTTAATCTTTGAGAGATTTGGCCATATGCATGAAAACAAAATATTTTTTTTATAATTTTTTTGCAATGTTTTGATGAAAATCGGGTATTTTAATATCGGATTTGTATCTTTACGGTATAAAACTACAAACCAACCTTACACAAAATATATAGAAAAATACACGAGAAAATCAAAAAAAATTTTAGAAAGATTTTTGGAATTTTTTAATTTTTTTAAATTTGTTTTTGGGGCCAAGCCTGACCCGACCTAGAAATTTGGGCTGGGCCAGAAACAGCCCAACCCAAAGTTCACTGTGTGAACAGTGAACGTGAATTATAATCCATGTCCTACTGTTCATACGTGAATTATAATTCACGCCCACTGTTCATGTGTGAACAGTAGAACATGAAATATAATTCACGTATACTATTCACTCAGTGAATAGAGACAGCGAAGAAGAGGAAGAAGAAGGGGAAGGAGAGAGAGGGCACACCTAGCGTGGCGGTGGTCTGGCTGATGTGAATGACAGCGTGGTGCAAGCAGTGGTAGCGATGGCGGATGACGATGGCTGCGACAGGAAGAAAGAAGGAGAAGAAAATCTACAAGGGGTGAGGACCGGCGATCGCGGTGGTCGTTTTGCCACCGGTGTGGATTCAGGTTCTTAGGGGGGCTGCACCGCCATCTATTGGTGTAGGAGAAAGGTGTCTGTGGGGGCTGAAGACACAGTGGGGAGAGAAGGAAAGGAGGAAAATGTTGGTTGGAACCGGAAATGGCTGTTTTTTGGCTGACTTTGGACCAACTTTTCTCCTCCTCTGGAGCATGAAAGTCAAATCTATTTATAGGCGGTGGAAAAGGGACACTTTGTCTCTTTTGGTGCAAAATATCAGCCCTTGGTTCGACCCAAAAGCATCCCAACCATTGGTTCAAAGTAGCAATGATGAACTGTCAGTTTTGTGAAGGAAAAATGGTTGGTCGGGTTGGCCACTTTGGGGCGGTGCCATCACCTCTACAGCCTCGATTAGCCCAAACGGTTTATACTAGCGTGTAGTCAGGTGTCAGGGGATCGTTTTTGTGCAAGTTTCATTTAATTTGGGGAAGAAACGAGGCGTCAAATGCCTTGGAAAGGTAGCCACCCAATTAGTCTCGCTGAAGAAGAAGATGAATAGTAATTTTTCTGCCAATTATGTTTTAGTCCTTTAATTTGTGATTTATCTCTAATTGCACTCCTGATTGGCCTCAAACTTTAAAATTTATTTAATTTCACCCCTAATGAACTTCAATTCAAACCCCAGATGTCAGCGCATTTTCTAGTTTGGTCCTTGGTTATGGATTTATTCAATTAAGTCCCTAATTAACCATCAAACTTCAATATTTATGCAATTAAGCACCTGATTTGACCAAATCAACTCTAAAAAATTCTAATTTAACCCTAGAACTTTAATTTCTTCCAGTTAAAGCCCAAATTTACTTAAAAATCAATTTTTCTTGTAATCAAACCATCTATAAATTCAATTAAACCTCCAATAAAATTTAATTGAGTCTATAAATATTTGATTTTGGATATTTCTTCCTCAAATTGAATTTTCTTTGTCAGTCGGACTCTCATCATTCAATGATATACGGTCAAATTCCAATTCTTGTATTTTTAAAACTCCTCAACCAATTTTTAGTTATTTTCTGAGCACTTTGGCATCCTTTTCTCACTGCTTATTATTTTTTAGTTTTTCTTCCGAATATAATTTTTTGTATATTCTCCTTTTTTGTGTGGGGACCAAAAAATGGGTTACACATTTAATAAGGTTATATTAATTATTACATAAAATGGAATGGGATAACAAATTTTGGAATGGAAATGAAAGAACGAAATTGCATTCAGTATTGTATTAATCAAGATGAAAAGCACTACTCTCAGTAAGGAAAGAAAAGAAATATATTAGCGGAACTTTAGATATTGTACCATTTCTCTTATCATAATCAATGTATAAGAAAATGCAAAAGTTGTGCCTTTTTATTATTTCAATTATGTAATTAGTGGATTTAGTAATGCAGTATATGGTAATTTTTAAAAATATTTTTTAATTAAAAATACATTAAAATAATTTTTTTAGATATTTTTAATTTTTAACATCAACATATCAAAACTATCAAAAAAACACATAAAACTATTAATTTAATATTTATTCAAGCGAAAAACAATTTAAAAAACAAGTTTAACTACAAAAACAAACACTTTCTTATTTCTCCATGTAGCCCGAATCTCCAATTTTCGCACATTTCTAGGCAGATTTTCAATTCGGACTTTAAACATGTCGTTCTCTCTTGTCTGGATGAATTATCAGGCCTACCATATATGGTTAGAAATCTTGAGATGTCTAGTTTCTATACCAATTTAAATCTCAAACATATGTCACCTATAGCTCTAGTTATGTCCCAAATAGTATATAAAGGTCTAGTTTGACAAGTTTAACAAGATTTGTCTAGTAACATCGATCCTCTGCAACAATATGTTCCCAAAATCCATTTGACTTGAACCTTTACCAAATATAGTTCCATATGTCTAGTATCTCCCTATAAAATGTCAGCTTGTTTTGATGTATTTTTTGAGAGATATGTTTGATGTCACAAAACTGGCCAGCAAATATTTTAAGGCCAAAATCAAACCTGACTTTGTTTGTATCATCCTCTCATTCTTTAAATAGATTTGGCCTCGAATCTGTATCATAGAAAATATCTTTTAAGGTCAACAAATTCGTACCAAGCCATAACATCACTATCAAAACCAAGAAGAACTTTGTTAGCAAAAAAGGTCCCCTAATATACAAGCTCTCTTTTTCAACCATCTTCTCATTCTTCAATTTCAGTTGCTCCTCTTATATTTGCTTAGGTATCAATGATACAAGAGTTATAGGTCTTCCATTTATCTCAAAGGAATACCTATATGTCACTTTACTATGCATAACTCTCATATCATACTAGCATGGTCTATCAAGTAACAAGTGACTAGCTTACACTGATACAATATCACATAACACCTCATCACAATATTTATCGATAATTAAGTTAACCACCACTATCTATAATTAAGTTACATATCTTATAGTGAACTTGGTATCTCGTGTGGAATATGTTCTTCCTTTAACCTTCTGAATCATCCACCTTGACATGCATATTGAGTGCTCTCCTCACCACAAGTGTCTCTCTCTCAACTAGATACTCAACATAAACATCATTAACATTCTTCAATGGTGGCATCTTCTCCTCTTTATCCTCCCTATTGGTCTCAACCTTATTATTAGCTTTCATAATCATGACTTTTATTTTTGACATTATGAAGCAACATGACCAAAACCCGGACAATTAATGCATTTAATGACACGGTTACGAGAAGTAAGAGTAACATCGTTACCTTTAACAATGATTGAAGTGTGTTTCTTCTCTCTAGGGTATTTGACCTTGCCCTTCTTATTCTATTGTGATGGACCACCCCCTAGTGTTAGCCTTCCAAGTAGGTCTCCAAGTTTTCAGAGGGCTTAATAGTTGGCTTTGTTAAATGGTACCTTTTTTTTTAAGATGATTCTCCACCTTCACGTCTATATGCACCATCTCCTCTAACTCTACATAATGATGCAACTCCATAATATGTGATATAACATGATTAAGGCCATTAATGAATCTAGCCATAGTAGCCTCCATATCCTCTTTAATATTAGATTGAATTATGACAAGTTTCATCTTCTTGAAATAATCATTAACACTTTTTGTACCTTGACTCAAATTATACAACCTTTGATACAATTCTCTATAAAAGTGGCTAGGCATAAATCTGCTCCTCATAAGGGATTTCATCTCATTCCAAATATCAATTTGGGATGAGATTTGTCACTAAATGATTTCACCACATAATGGTATAGTTAGTAAAAGCAATCACAGCAAGCTTGACTTTCTTGGGTTCTATATAATTGTGACAATCAAGAATCCACTCCATCTTTTCCTCTTATTCTAAATAGACTTTAGGATCATTTTACCCCTGAAAAGTTGGTATTTTCAGCTTAATTGTACCCAAATCTCCACATAACTCAACATTATGGTCCCGGTATCTATAATTACCCTTCGACCAAATTTATCACCATATTTTTCCCCTACAAACTGACAATTATGTTGTTATCCAAGATGTTCCCCATGTCCCATGAACACATCTTCAAAACCAACATCACTCATATCTGCATTATCAGTCATAAACTCATCCATATTAGTGTTAATACGCCTAACAATTCTCCTAATTTTAAATTCTCTTTGCTCAGGCCTAATTTAAACCCTACCATGATCATTAACTTATTGTCTCTCCAACCTATCCAACCTATCTCTAAATTCAATGGTAATTCGATCCATCCACTGATTCATAATATGTAAATGAGTTACAATTTCATTGTTTTCTCCCTGTGATGCCATGTTGTTGCTTGCCTTCGACATCTTTGAATCTAAAAATTGGTTAGTTGACAAGAAATATATATTCCTCACCCACTCCCTCATATGTTTACACTCCTCTCGTGTTCCACTCAAATATAGGCTTTATACTTAAATATGCTCGCTACACCTTTTTCCTCTTATCTCACATTTCTTCAACTCTTGCAAAATTGGAATCAACAGCAAATATAACAGTTGTAGAAGTGTATCCAAATATATATATGACTCAAAAAGCAAGAAAAATATTAAAAGAAGCAAAGAGGAAACTATGATTACAATTTCATGATCAACAAGTGAATTTGTACGAAAATGAACGTTTTTTAAGACATGAAAGAAAAAAGATGCAAAGGTTATTTAAATAAATTTAGATGAAAACTACCAATTATGATGTTATTATACTATCATAACTGAAAAATAGCTGCAGCAAAACAAGCTTGAATTACTGACATGAACTAGATTCATTATGATAAATTCCAATCCTGAATTTAGTTCCTATAGAAAAAGAACTCTAAAAGACTTCAAATTTTATATAAGATGCGAGAACCTTGAAACCCAGTATATAAGATTTCATAACTTTCTAAATTTATTTGACTAGAGATTCCCTTCTGATACAAATCTGACCTAGTACGACAAGTTTTAATCCTGATTTTGGTTACTATAGCAAATGATTTCTGAATAAGCTCAAATTTTATAAGGGGTGTGATTAGATCTCCTAGAACCAGTATAACTTTGAGAATCTTATGAATTGATTTGGTCCAAATTATCCCTTATTTGTGTTTTGTGGCAGATTCGATACAAGTGACTTTTAAACCTTTTTTTTTGTTTTGTATTCTTTATGTTATTGATATATTCTAAGACAACAACAAAATAAAATAAAACTTTTCTTTAAGGAACCCTAGATGCAAACTACTAAGCTCTAGACATGAAATAATAAAAAATCGAATCAAAGACAAGTTAAGGAAGTCAAAATTAACAAAAAGAAAATAAAGATATAACCTGATTGAACCAAATGATGCAAACCTCTTAATCATATGGTCAAGCAACTCCCAACGAAGTCGATAAAACCTAGATAGTCGAAAATGAAGTTTGATAGAACCATGACCCAAAGGTAACCATATACCTAAGAACTAAAGGTATTGAAAAAAGACTTGGACCTAAAGATAACCATATATCTAAGAACCCTAAGTATATGAATGACACCACAAAGTCAGTTAATCTTTGATAAGACAGTGTACCATCTTTGTCCTTGCAAAGAAATGTTGTTTTTTCCACAAACAAGCAAAAAGAAAAATCATGTTTATTCTCCAATTTGCTGTTGAAATTCACAGCTGAAAAAACTTAATATAATCTCCTCTAACTAACTCTAATGGATCCCTTTTAGGTTGCAAGCTAATAGACATAAACTAGTAATCAACTAACATAAGTACAATAATGAAATAAATATCTAAACAATGTTTTATGGGCCAAAACAAACACAAATTAAAAAAAATATTTAACATCAAGTAAATAATAAAATAGGATAATAAGAAAAAATTCTTCATGCTAAAATTCCTTCATGTAGCCCGAATCTCTATTTTTCATATATTCTTAGCAAAATTTCAGTCTTGACTTTAAACATGTTGTTTTCTCTCATTTGGATGAATTACTGGGCCTACAATGTATGATTGAAAATCTTGAGATGTCTAGTTTCCATACCAATTTGAACCACAGAAAAATGTCACTTGTAGCTTCTGGATATACCCTAAACAATACATAAAGGCCTAGTCTGATAGATTTGACAAGATTTATCTAGTAACTTCGATCCTTTGCAATAATATGTTCTTGAACTTTATTTGACCTAAAAATGTACCAAAATATAGTTCCATGTGTATAGTATCTCCCTGTAAAATTTCAACTTACTCTGATGTATTGTTTAAGAGATATGTCCCATCTCGCAAAACTGATCAGCAATCATTTTAAGATCAAATTCGGAACTGACTTTATTCGATTAGCTAGAGATTTTACAGCAATACAAAGACTTTTTATGTCAGTAGATTAATCTCAATAAAACAACTATATCTTCCAATTAAAACACAAGATTGGAAACTATAATTAGTGTGTAGTGTATTTTAAGGGTGAACTTATTAAATGGCAAAAAAAAAAAACACTTTTGTTTACCAATTATGATTGGTAAATCAAAGAAGCAAATATTTTCCTACTAAAGGATAAAATGATGAAGAATAAACAGTTATGAAAGGAGAATCATTATTGGAAGTAGGAATAGAGGACTTAGTCAAATCTACAGCCTAATCACTATAACTGTTATAACTAACTGTAATTGCTACAACTAACTATAACTGCTATAACTAACTGCAACAGTTATAACTAACTTATATGCTTTAACTAACTTTAACTACAATTGTCACAACTAACTTAACTGCTAACCATGGCTGCAGACTTTAACTCCATCTTCTGCAGATTTTAACTCCATTGCATCAATAGCATTCTGTATATTCCAACATCCCCCCTCAAGATGAGAATGAATATTTATCATTCCCATCTTGTTGAGAAGATAATGAAAGTTGAGACAACCAAGAGGTTTGGTGAGAATATCAGCCAATTGAAATCAGGAAGGAATGTGGATGATTTTAATCAAACCCTCCTGCAATTTCTCTCTAACGAGATAACAATCTAGTTGTATATATTTAGTTCTTTCATGGTGTACTGGATTGGAGGTAATTTTTGAAGCAGGTTTGCTATCAGTATATAACAATGCAGCCTGAGCGTGTGGTACTTGGAAATCAGCCAACAAATAAACTAACCATTGAAGCTCACATGTGGTAGTTGCTAAAGCTCTATACCTAGCTTCTGCTGAAGACCTACTAATAGTAGGTTGCTTCTTTGATTTCCAGGAAATTAGCGAACCCCCAAGAAAAACTGAAAAACCAGTGACACTCCTTCTAATGTCAAGGCAACCACCCCCAATCACTATCAGAATATGCCTTTAAATGCAAATTAGAATCAGCCTTGAGAAATAATCCTTGGCATGGGGTTGCTTTAAGATATCGAAGAACTCTTTCTACCGCTTGCAAGTGCATTGCACGAGGATTGGACATAAATTGGATGAGGGCTTGGACTGCATATGATAAATCTGGTCGTGTGATTGTGAGATAAAGAAGTCTGCCAACAAGTCTTCGATAGGATGCAAGGTCAGATAATAAAAGACTAAGATCATCAGCAATGAGTTTCAAGGTTGAATCCATAGGAAAACTAATGGGTTTAGCACCATAAAAACCATTGTCTGTCAGCACATCTAAAGCATACTTTCTTTGGCAAAGAACAATACCTTTAGCAGATCTAGCTATTTCAATGCCTAGAAAGTATTTCAGCTCTCCTAAATCTTTTACAAGAATGGATGCACGAAGAAACTGTTTCACAACAGTTATTTCTGCAAGAGCATTGGAAGTGATGATCACATCATCAACATATATTAACAATGCCATAAAGCTAGGTGAAGTTCATCTGATGAAAAGGTTAGAATCTGACTTAGCCTATCTGAAACCAAAGTGCAGTAAAGAGGAAGACAACTTAGAGAACCATTGTCTGGAGGCTTGTTTTAGACCATATAAGCTTCTTTTGAGTTTACAAACTCAAGAGTCATTTGGATTGGAAAAACATGGTGGCAATTGCACATATGCCTCCTCATTCAAGTCTCCATACAAGAAGGCATTATCAACGTCAAGTTGATGTAAATGCCATTGTTTAACAACAACAATAGTAAGAAGAACTCTAATTGTTGTTATTTTAGCAACAGGAGAATAGGTATAAAAAAAATCAATTCCCTCTTGTTGAGTATAGCCCTTAGCCACTAATCTGGCTTTGTACCTCTCAACACTGTCATCAACCTAAAATTTCACTTTGTATAGCCACTTACAGCCAATAGCAGATTTGTTCTGATGCAAAATTACCAGATCCCAAGTTTGGTTTTTCTCAAGAGCTTTAATTTCATTAGTCATGGCATTCTGCCAATGAGGAATTGAGATGGCTTGTTTGTAAGTCTTTGGTTCAAAAATAGATGAAATAGCATAAGTGAAAGCTTTATGTTTAAGAGACAATCTGGAATCAAACAAGAAAGATAATATAGAATAGGGCGTACCAAAAGAAAAGCAACTAGAAGATGCTGGATTTGCTGAAGGAATCTGGGTTATAATACCACAATAATATTGCTCTAAATAATTAGGTAAATGTTTAGTTCTTTCAGACCTTCTGAGGTTATGAGCATCATTATTGTTAGAAGAAGAATGTGCAGGAGCAGAATTTGCTAAAGGTAAATTTATAGGAGGAATAGAGTTTTGAGAAATAGATCTTACTAGGATATAAGAGATGGAATCATAGGTTTGAGGAAAATCTGGAAACACAAAAGGTGTGTGAACTGTGTCTGGAATAGTGGGAAAGTAGATTCATAAAAAACTACATTTCGAGAGACAAAGGCTTTGAGAGTTGATAAGTCAAAGATTTTGTACCCTTAGATGTGTCGATGATAACCAAGAAAAATGCATTTTGTGGCTCGTGGCTAAAATTTTCCTCAGTTGCTTGTGATTGTGCTAGCAAAGCATAAACAACCAAAAACTTTGAAATAGTCATAGGTTGGTAGCTTCTAAAACAAAAGGTGATATGGTGTTTGATTGTTGAGAATGGAAGATGGAGTGCGATTTATCAGATGAGTGGCTGTGAGAATGAAATCCGTCCAGTAGGGTAAAAGAAGTTTGGACTGAAACATGAGAGATCTGGCTACATTTAATAGGTGTTGATGTTTTATCTCAACCCTTCCATTTTGTTCAGATGTTTCGACATAAGATAATTGATAAATGATGCCATACTTCTGATAAAAAAAAAAAAACAGGCATGTTAAACTCTTGTCCATTATTTTATCTGAGAGTTTAAATATCAATGTTGAAATGAGTATTAACATAAGCTAAAAAGTTGGTAAGAATGGCTCTAGTTTTTTATTTGGATTTCATTAAAAACAACCAGGTGAATCTGGTGTAATCATCAACAATGGTAAGGAAGAATCTATAACCAGAGTAAGAAGGAACAGAAAAGGGTCCCCAAATATCAATGTGAACCAATTGAAAGGGTTGATTCGATTTATTGGTTGACAGAGGAAAATATAGCCTTTTTTGCTTGGCTAAAGGACAAATCTCACAGATATAGTTGTTAGTAGCCGTTACAGAAGAATCAGAACTACTTAGAAGATTAATTTTTTATGTTGGAATATGGCCTAAATGAAAATGCCAAATATCAGAGGCAACGATACATGATTTGACTAAAGAACTAGAAGGCAAGCTAATAGAGCTGGGAGGGATTGCAGTATCAGATTGAGCAAAAGGTCTGTGAAGATGGTATAGGCCAGATTGAACTTCAGCAAGTCCAATCATCCTTCATTTGCTTAGATCCTGCAAGATACATTTTGTTTGAAGAAAGAATAATCCAACAAAATTATCAGCAGTTAATCTTGAGATAGAAACAAGATTGACATTGAAGGATGGAACATAAAAAGCATTGTGTAAAACGATATCAGGAGAAAATTTAACAGTTCCAATAAAAACAATTGGAACCGTTTGACCATTTGATAAATTAACCTTGGAAGGAGTTCTAGGCAAAATAATTGAATCAAAGAGAAAAGGGCTATATATTATATGATTTGTTGCTCTTGTATCAAGAACCCAAATGAATTGATTTTGTGATGAAGAAATGGTGTGACAAGAAAAGGACATACATGGTGCAGATGCAACATTAATAGTAGAGTTTAAGTTTGAGTTGGAAATGTTATTGGTAAGAGTGAACAGATTTTGGATTTGCTCTTGAGAGAAAACAATGTTGGGAGTGCGAGAATTTCGCTCCAAAACAACAATATTATTTACAGTAGATAACCTTTGAAAATTCTTGCCAATAATCGGTGTAGAAACAAGTCTTTTTTCCTCTTAGCCCTTCCATCCAGGAGGGTATCCAATAAGCTGAAAGCATTTATCAACAAGATATCCTAAATAACCACAATGAAAGTAGATTGCATCAACCTTTCCTTTTTGTTTAGTAAATCGATTGGCATATGTTGAACCTTATCTAGAGGATTGATTCATATATTGTTCAGGAACCATTGCTTGTGAATCAATAGAAATGCCAACTGCATTTGTAAAAGACCTCTGACTCTCATCTTGCAAAAGTAAAGAAAAAACTCTACCCATAAATGGTAAAGGAGATTGAAACAACAATCGACTCCTGACTGCAGAATAGGAATCATGAAGACCCACAAGAAATTTCATAACATAATCTAATTTTTGTCGATCTGTCAGATGTTTTAGAATATTACATGAGCAAAAATCAAGATTTCCACATTTGCAACTGGGAATTGGATGATAACTGATGTATTCATCCCACAAAGCCTTGAATTCACTGAAATACTCGGTGACAGATTTGGAGTTCTGAGAAATAGAACTTAAAGATTTCTCCAAAGAGAAAACCCTTGGTCCATCACTTCTAAGATATCTAATTCTCAGTTCTTCCCAAATATCGAAAGCTATTGTGAAGTAAAGAAGACTGTTACAGATATCCTTGGCAATGGATTTCATTAGCCAAGACAGAACAAGATTGTTAGATCTTAGCCAGGCCACATGGAGTGATTGGTTAGTGGTGATAGGCTGGGCTAGAAAACCATCAACAAAGGCAATTTTATGTTTTACTATTAAAGCAATTGACATGGATCAACTCCATGCAATGCAATTCTCACCGGTGAAGATCTCGGAGACCAAAAGAGCACCAGGATTATCAGAAGGATGCAAGTTGTAGCAACTGAATGAATCATCAGAAAGATTCTAAAAAGAGGCATTAGATGGATCATTATGTGCTGTAGAAGCATTATCTTCTAGGTGATCAAACATTTGTGAAGTTTTGGAAAGATCAAGAAAATGGTGAAAAGAAATGTGTAGACAAATATCTAATTATCAGAAATGTGCTCTGATACCATGTAAAGCTGCACAAAAACTATTTGTGCAGAAGAGAAATGTGGAGCTTAAGAGAGAAAAATACATTATGCTTAGAAAAAGAATTCTCCTATCTTTCATATCTTGTGTGTGTGTGTGTGTGTGTGTGTGTGTGTGTGTGTGTGTGTGTGTGTGTGTGTGTGTAGACTTTGATCTGCTACAACTAACTATAACTGCTATAACTAACAACTAACTAACCTGCTAACTATGGCTGCAGACTTTAACTCCATCGTATGCAAATTTTAACTCCATTGCATCAATAGCATTATGTATGTTCCAACAATATTTTTAGTTATAAACTAATAGAAATACTTCAAGATAGTCTTTACTCACTGTGTGTTTTTATTGATACAAAAATCAATTTATTGTTGGAATAATATTTATAAATAAATATATGACAAAAGTATGCCATACCATCTCTTTTTAAGATGAGATATAATTATTCTTGTTTATAAAAAAAATATGTATTTCTAATTTGATTTCTCAATTAAAAAAATATGTTGTTGATTTGTTTGAATATAAATGTATTTTACTTTTAAAATTCCATTTCTATCTCTGTGAAGAAATATTTTTCTAAGTATATGATTTATTTTTTATAAGGTATGTTTCTAGTTTAAAATACATGTATAACGTTTATAAACGTGTAAATATTTACATGTCATTAGATTAAACACAAATTAAATACAGGTTTATGAAATTTTATACATGTTTTAGTACAATTGATAGATGCCTACAAATTCTTTAGTTGTTAACACTTGTTTGATTCCTCGTGATATGTTACAGGATGAAACATTTTTTTTCTTAGTACAAAAAAGGTGCTGGCGTTATTAATTTTTTTAACCATCAAGAAACTTTTTACTATAAACTAAAAAGTTTATTAGTCAAGAATTATATATATCAATAAATAAAATAAATTTATTAATTACAATAAAAAAAAAATTAAGATGAGAAGATAAGATACAAATGTTATTTTTTAAAGAGAAAAAAATAACTAAATATTTGTTTCGATTTGAAATTGATTCCTGAAATTTTTAATTGATTTAAGTCAATTAAATTAAATTTTATTTTGTTAAATTGAGCATTAATTCAACATCAAAAATTATTTTTAACATTATAAAAGCTTTATATAAAGTCGATCAAAATAAAATATCAAAATTTAATCCCAATTCAAATGTAAAAGGGTTAAATTGAGAAAAAAAAATTCAAGTAACAAATCCATTAAAGAAAAAATTGTCAGTAACATAAATATTCAAAAGAGAGGATTCTGAGGTTTATTGAACCAATTATAAAACAAATTATTGTTGAATCTTATTGTTTAGTGGGAAAATTCTGGGGAGAGCCTAAAGAGGATATGTTAGGGAGAGAGATGGGGAGGGAAGATGACTTGAGATATCAATCTGCCTCATTTGACAAGCTTCCATGGTGATCCTTGACAGTCTTCCTATCATATTAGCCTTGACAACTTCATTAAGGTTTGATGGAGCCTTGATAAATAGGACTGCATGTTTCTAGATCCAAAGTCTCCATGTGATTGTAGGGTTTCGATGATCGGAATACAACGATGAGGAAGAATAAAAGTGGAAGCTAGGGTTTTTTTTTATTTATTTAATGTTGAAGTTGTAATATTTTATATAAGATTATTTTAGTTATTAAATGAAAAATAATTGCAATTTTGTAAATAATCACATAATTTTTATTGATTTTTTTTTTGTACAGGATACCATGTGTTAGCGCATGTTTAAAGTTTAGCATACAAATTATAATTTTTCAAAACTTGATAGGATAGTGTAATTTTGATCAAATTATAGAATGTCACGGGTACTTTTCTTTATTTTTTATTTAATTATATTTTAATAAAATAAATAAATAATCACTTGAAAGCCATCAAATAATATTTTTGAAAAAAACAAAAAGCAAATCATGATGGATGTACAAAACTAACATTGGCTAATATTATAAGAAAACAACTATAATATTATTCAAAAAAACAATCAATGGTATCTATAAAATAAAATATGTATTTTGAGTCAATTTAAGGAATAAACAAAATAATATTTATTTATTATTTAAAGAAAAAATTAAAGTAAAAATTAAATGAAAAAATAATAAAAATTAAATCCACGGCCTAGGTGACCTAGCATGTTTGGGCCATTATAGATTAGGCGAAGTGTATGGGCCTAGCAATACAAGCTCGTGAGCATAGGGTTTTTTTTAATGGGCCATTTAAAAATAAAAACCAGATAACGTATTATTTGCTATCATAGATAATACATCACCTTGTTTAAATACTATCATCCTTTTTATCACAAAAAAACTATTTCTCAAATTGTTTTTATCTAAAAACACATAAGAAACACCTCATAAACTTCAATAAACTCATATCTAACCTCAATATACAGTAGGAAATCCAAAACAAGTCATGATTCAAAAAATATTTCCCAAGCTATATGTACATTTTTTTATAAGATAAGGAGTAAAGAATATTTTAATAAAAAACCTATCATGAAATAGAACTTATTAATATCAAGAATGATTTTTTTATTGCTAGAACATGGGCAAACAATAATTTTCTCTCTCCTTTGCTATTTTCAGTTATTTTCTCTCATTTTTCTCTAATTCAATAATATAAATGTAAATAAAATAAAGTTCTGGATGAAAATGTAAAATCACTAGAAAACAAAGACAAAAAAACAAAGAAATTAAAAACTTAGGGACCAAAATACTTAAAAATATCCTCAATATAGTAAAAACAAATAATAAGAAATTAAAGAGGTTGGAATCTTATTTCATTGTAAGTTTTGGTCCCCAAAGTTTTAATTATGTTTACTCAATCAATTTGAATTTAATTTTGCCAAATCAAACATCAATTTAATATCAAAATCTATACCAAGTTAAACGAAATATATTATCAAGCTCAATTCTAAATAAACTAAAACAAAAAAGAATCAAATTATAAAAAAGATTAAGTAACAAAAAGAATCAAAGTGCTAAAAAACAAAAACATAAAAGAGGGCATGTTTTCCGTGCTATTCAAAGTGTGTTTATAAGAAGAGATATCATCTAGTCACGAGTTTGAGTCTTTTTTAAGGTCATTAAAGCTTACATGATTATTAATTTCAGAGTTTATGAAATTAGTCAAGATACACGTAAGTTGGCCCGAACACCCACGTTAATAATATATATATCATCGTACATATTAGATAATTGGCATTATTTTGGTAGTTAAACCTTTTCAGACGCCATGCAAGAGAAAAATAGCCAAGTGATGCTTACATGTTCTAGATTTTTTTATTTATTTAGTTAGAAACAATAAAATATCATTATTACAATCAAAGAATAAACTTATTGACGAATCACGGCGAGCGATCACAACACCCTTTTCAATATTGGCATAGAACAAATACTTGAGATTCCTACTTAGAAATAACATGATCTTGTATGCTTATCAAAAAATACATGTTTAAAAAGATATAATTTACACGACTCAAAAGAGCTTTTTTTTGTAAAAATAAATTTAGAATTTTCTAAATTGTAGTCTTAGAACTCACGAAAATTACTAGGATTCCATTCGAATATCTCTATTATATTCTTTTTTCTTCCTTCCCTCCCCCATGGCTCCAACTCCAATTGCAGTCGAGGAAAGGTATTGTAGAGAGGAGCCTAAAGGAGAAAAGAATATACGTTGTCAAAATATTACAGGGAAAGGTAATAGCACAGGAACAAGAACAGAATAGAACAGAAAAATGCCCTCCTATCTCTTTAGTTTAAGTTGCAATGAGAATTTCCTATCAAACAAGTTGCAATAAAAAATAGGAGTAATCATTTCCTCTCTTTATCTAAATTGTCTTTTAAAAACGTGGTCGGACCATTAAACCAAAGCTTGTAACAGTAACTATCAGCTTCGTCCTTGATTTTGTGTTCGACACTGTAACTTCACTGTTTTGTCTCCTTTTTTTGTGCTCTTTTAGGCTTTGGATTCTGCTTAAGATTTAGCTTTAATGAGCACAATATCTTTTCAACAGCGGTCGATAGATATATGTATAGATATATATACACACACGCACATACAAGTAGGCATAAGAGGATACCCATATCAATTAGGTCTCTAAGTTGGAGGAACCATAAGAACTAGACGACTCCATGCCTCGATTGATCATCTAAAGTCGCATACGCGTGTGTAAAGAGGAAAATACTTTTTTAATATATTTGCTAATAGAATCATGAGTTTTTTTAATTTTTTTAAACCTGGATTATACGAGACTTTTAAATTCATTTGATGCCACAAATTTTTTAAATCTATCTCAATTATTCTCTATAACATATCTCGGTTTATAATTTTTTCACAAAGCTATGTCATCATAGCCAACTCTATTTATTGCATATTTTTCGAAATAATACTACAAATCACGCAACATGATACATAAATTTGTTAAACAAAAATTATATAAAGATATAAATTTATAATAATATAACATTTTATTGCTTGATACTTATCTAATTACATTGTGTTTTTCCTACACTTTCTTGACCACCCTCTCGTTTTTCCTGTCCCTGTAAAAGTTTTCTTCAAAAATCAATTTGTATATTAATTAGTTTTTAAAATTAAAAAAAAACTATATAAAAAAATATATATTATTGATCTAACCTTAAATTTTTTTCACCAAGCATTTACCATATTTATCCATTCAAGATGATTTTGAAGTTGACTACATTGAAACAATGGCTATTGAACATCATGAATGTTCAAAGAATTAAATCTCAACACATTAATTGAGAAGTTAAATATTATATTAAAAATATATGACTTCCATTAAATATGATATTAAAACAATATGGTTTCCATTTGACATGGATAAAACCCCAAAAGACTAACATATTTGGAATTTAAATGACATCTCATGCCCAACATTTGACATATAATCATCATTCAAAAAGAAAATGAATTCAACCTAACATGTTTTCTTTCAATCTAAATGATCATGTTTAGCAATTAAAGGAACATTTTCAACACATAACATAAGTCATTTTTATTTTTTTTAATTGAAATTTAAACTAAACAAACTTTGACTCGCTTTCTAAATATCAACAAAACAAACATAAACTCTACCCATATTTTCAAGGATCCTAAACAACACTTCATGTTAAAGAAATTAAAAGAACCTAAAAGGCTTCCGTAATAACTACATGGTCAAAATTTTGCAACAATAAACTATTTGATACAAACATTAATTTAACCATCTTAATACACACCAAGCAATCAAACTAACAACCAAACTTTTCCATGATTTTCACACGAAGCAGAGGCTAGGAAAAACTCTTTTTCCATGATTTCTAGTTCCCAATCAATCCTATAACCATATTATTACCAAATATAAGCTAAAACATATGAAAACATGGCAAAGTATCATTTAGGTAATAAAAATTCATGTTACTTGGTTTTAACTCCAAGTGAGCTTGTATTTCATCTTCCATAACTTCACAAATGTTAACCGAGTCTACATTATCATGCACTAACAATTAAACAACCAAAAGGAGGCTGTCAAGAGGTTGGGCTATGGTTTGGGAAATTAGAGATTGTAGAGAGAGAGAGAGAAACTGTCATGAGGTTGAGTTATGGTTTGGAAAATTAGAGTTTTTAGATATTGAGAAGAAGAAGAAATGGGGCAAAAGAGGGACTATTAGGTTTTTTTTTGTCATAAATAAAAAAACCTTAACATTTAACATATTATTCCATTGTCGAGTCTATCGTAAAACCCAAACCATTCTATAAATTTTCAATGAAAATAATAATTCCATTGAAAATTAAGGTTATTACTGTTAAGGATCAGTCCATTATCGAGTCCGTCGAAATACCCATACCATTCTGTAACTTTTCGATAAAAATGGCAACTCTATGTTATGTCAGAAAGTAAGGAATATTTTTTTATTGTCGGTTTTTAATAATAATAATAATAGATGAGCATATTCAATCCAACAATTTGTCACATCAAAAGTTCAAAAAACCTAGTTGGGTTTATATTTGGTTCTTCATTTAAAGAGATGTTACATGAACCTTCACCTGAGTAATCATGAATCATTTTCATTGCATCCATTATCATACTTCTATAAAAGATTATTATTATCTTCTGTAAACTCACGTATGTTTCTAGAACTAGAAGTTGAGTCAACTATCCTTTCAAACATGGTTTCGTAAGGAACATATGATTCTTATAGCGTGTAAACCTACACAAGTATTTCTTGGCAAACTCTTTTTTAAGTAGATGTATCATCACAACAACTTCATGGTGGAACTTTTTATTTTTATACTTAACAAATGAACATCTAATTTCATCCCCACTTATATTCTTCAGATTAGAAAGTATAAAATTAATAAAACTCTCAACCCCTTTAAGATAATTTTGCATATACAACCATTCAAAAGAATCTTGATACATCTAAAAATAATTATCCATTACTTATAAAAACTTATATAGATTATTGATGACAACATTTATTAATAATGTAAGTATCAATTCAAAGTTCAACTTTTTATTCAAATTGAATTCACAATCCAATATCTAATTATCATTTCTATATATTCAATTTTACATCAAAATGTGAACTAAAAAAAAATTAACAACAAATAATTAGTACCCAACTAATGATTCATTGTTTTTTCAATTCAAATTTATTCAACCTAAATTATACATTTTAATTATTCTTAATTTCACAAAAAATCAATTTCCTCAAATTTCCTCAAGTTTCTAACGTGATAATAAAACTAACAAAATGTTAATTAGTACCCATTAAATAACTATTATTTCTTCAATTATAACACATCTAAGTTTCAAAATCAAGCTCAATTCCATCAAATGACAAATGAAATCAATTTCCTCCAAATATCAAACAAACTCTAACATATAAATCATACATTAATACAATAAATTAAATTCTCTATAGAAAAACTTAAATATACAAGTAAACTATAAATATTATAAAAAAATCAATAAATTAATCTAAAACAAAAATGAGTTACAAGAAAACATGGATAGATTTGTTTATTTAGTGTAGCCAAGTTTCATAAAAAACTAAACCAAAAGAGAGATGCTAACACTATTAATAGATTTAGGTTGATGCTGGCTATTTGAGGTGGCCAAATTTGTGAGGATAATGGTTGGATTTGTAAGAAAATAGGGGGATGGGATTGCTATTTTTTTAACATGAAGAAAACTATCAAAAATTATTGACGAAATAAATTCCCTTGCATTTTTTATTACCGACAAATTTTCCACCACTACATATGTTGTATCGACGGAATATTTTCCGTCAACTTTTTCATTGCCATTTACTAATTTTCTAGTTTTTTAGTAGTGGTTGGAGGTATTTCATGGAGTCCATCACTATAACACAATTTCTTTGCCTGACTTCTATGAGATTACCTTAGAACAGGACTGCAAGGGCATCGTCACCAGAAAACACGTGAAAACCATACTTCAACACTGAGCGGTATCGAATGAGTAGATAAATAGCGAATTTATTCGAAATGGAAAGACTATACACAATTAGCTAAGTTTTGGAGTTCGGCAGCTTTACTTGACTCAATTAAGTTCACTTAAAGAAATGCATCCATAGAATTTCCGTTTATATACAAATTCTAAGAAATTTACTCCTGTAATTCAACAATACCACCAATTCCATTTGTCACTCGCAATATATGCCAGTTCAGCTGCATCAACTTGGCCTGATTCATCCGCATAGGAGAACTGTATGCATGCTCAATACCTCATGGTAAACAAATCCATCAACAGCCAAGCTGTAACCACACTTTTTCTAATCACTCCAGACTGCAAGTAAAAAAGATAGCTAGACTAGGCATCATAGCCAGCCAAGGGTTGATGGGAAATAAAAGCACTGGCTTTCTGAGATGCCACTTTGCTAATCAGATCTCTACTATGCAGAGAGACAGCATCCAAATTTTCTCATTAAGAACATAAGAACACAGCAGATTTTGGCTCAAGAGGAACTGTAACAGCATGTTAATATTACAACACGATCAGTATGAGCTAGTGTACGCGAGTTTCGTTCAACCTCATCTCTCAGCTCTTAGTGAACAAAAGCTTCTGTATGTACTGGTCTGCTACAAATCAATTTCAGGGAGCTTCTGCATGTACATGAAAACAGTTTAAGCCTAGACTTGAATAGGCACATGTCTGAGGGGTATTGTGTCAAGTAGGAAGATGCTGATGATCCAACTTTGAAGCTGGGTTGGCTTTTTCAAGCAAAACACAACTCACTAGTTACCAACAGCCCTTAAAAAGTGACCATCCCTTCATGCTTTTGGATACCTAAAAAACACATGGAAGCTATTTATATAAACAGTTCACCTAACACACACTAAAGTTGGTTTGAATTTCGAACCGTTAACCTGAGATTACTTGGAAGACCGTCCAAATGCCACAGTCAAAAGATAAATACTTAAAATTTTTTTGATAAAGAAACATATTGTAACCAAAAGTCCAACGTCTTCCCAAGTGATTGGAAGCTAAAATGTGAAAAGTTGGCTTTCCCTAGTATAGAGACAATTCTCTCTGCATAGGATTTAAACCACCCCTTAGGCTAAGACAGTTGCCTTAAAGAGTAGAGCTCAGCAGACTTGATGCATAATACTCAGGAGGTATGGTGTGGTCCATTTCAGTGCCAGGAACAAATCCACCACATTGTCTTGCTTTGTAAAGAAGAAATGATCTCTCTCTCTTTCTCCACTGATACTCTATTCAACAATCAAATTTCTTTATAAAAGAACTCAAACTTAAATATAACATGAGGCCTGATCACAATCTCATCATTTTTCTTCTCCTTTTTGTTATGAACTATCAGCAATGAAACAGACATAATCAAAATGCGTAAGAAATGCAATGGCAAATGCAAGTCTTTACCCCTAAATCTAACATAAGAATATGACAACAAAAGCATAATACTATCTCTCAAACCCCAGTTAATATCTGATCTCACACACAATCTGTAAGTCCTGTGCATGGAACACAAAGACTTGCTAACAGAGGAATGTTAGCAATTAATATTTATCTAAAAGAAAATGGTGCTATTCAAGGACACGGGAAATAAGAGATAGGAAGATAAAAAATTGCAAAGTAAAATCAAATCCACTAGATACACCTTAAAATCAAAGTAGAATAACAACAAATCAAAGCATCATAAACTTGATAGAAAAGAATTTTGGTTTTCCAAACCAATTAAATTGAGTTGCAGCATGACTCTACCCCACCAACACCCACACCCCCACCCCCCCCCACCCCCCCCCCCCAAACCACCACTTCCCCCTTTGATGTAAAGTGCCAGGATTTAATGCATATAGATTGTTGAATCAGCCAAACACAATGTCATGGCAATGCATCTAATTCAACAATAGAGAGGTGGATAAATAGCCTTATCAATTCATGCACAGTTCATTTCTATTGTCCACTGAAGGGGGATCGACTCCAACAGTCATGCTTTAATTGACATGACAGCACACACTCAATCCATCACATTTTTTCATTTATAAAGAAAATTCACACCGAAACTATGTGAAACATTCCTAAATGTAAACATGTCAATGAAGATAAAACCCCCATAATTCATCAAAGCAGAAAACTACACCACCTTTTTGTGTTATTAAAACTGATATGCAGGGCTGCTAAGCACATTATTAAACAATGTCATCCATTCAGACATATATCGCAACTATAAGATAAATAAACAACTAGTACAACAAAGATAGCTTCCACATTTATGCTTTACTACTAAACATACGAATTCCATTCAAAAATACCAAAACTCTAACAAAGAACAAGTTAGAAACAATTTTCTTTTAAAAAAAAAACTTCCCTTTGTCAAGGTGCTCTCGGGTCCGTCCCATGCTGCCAAACATAAACCAACTCATCCCACCCTGTGCTTGCCAACAACCCATCAACTAGGACACTCATATCAACCCCCACAGCAAACTCGGTATGATGATCATACCTCCCAACCAATGCATCCTCCACCATAAAGTCCCACATACAAACAGTCATATCATAAGAACAGGAAACCATAAAATTCCTATGATGGGGCGAAAACTTAACTTTTTTAACGGCATACCCATGTCCGTTCAAAACCGAAATCGGAGCTCTAAAACTCCGCACATCCCAAACTCTTATACTCTTATCCACCGATGCAGTGGCAATAATACAATCATCATATTTATTCCAATCACAACACAAAATCTCAAAATCATGACCTGGAATTATCATCGTACTTCCAGGCTCACGCACGTCCCAGATTCGCACAGTACAATCCCCTGAAGCAGATGCAAAAACATCCGTATGCCTAGGGTTCCACGCAGCAGAATAAACACAGTACGCGTGTTCTTTAAACGTACGAATGCTCGCCGGCCTGTCAAGGGTCCATAATTTAATGGTATCATCCCAGGAAGAGGTGATGAAAGAATCGCGGCGAGTGGGGTTGTAATCGACGGAGTGGACTTCACGCGTGTGCTCCTGGAGGGAGCGAAGCGGGTTTTGTGTTGGGGGTAAGGCGGTGTCGTAGAGCTTGACAGAGCCATCGGCCACAGCGGCGATTAAGAGGGAATCGTGGGATTCAGACCAGGCAACGTCGTAGATGCCATCAGCAGTATCGAAGGAGATGAGTTCGGTGAGCGGGGAGGAGGGAGTAGGAGGCAGGGAGAGAACGTGAAGACGGCCATTTCCGAGGATTCCAAAGTTCTGCGAAGTGGCGACGGCGAGACGCGATTCGTAAAAAGGGCTGAACTTGACGGAGTAGCCGTTGAATGGGGTTTTGAAGATTGGCATTGGTGGTGGTACGGGGATTTCTGTTATTTTTGGCCGAAAGTGGAGGAGTGAGTGAACAGTAAGATTACGAGAAGAAAATGGGCTGCCTTGAAATTTCGATCTTTCTTTCTTTCTGGTCTCAATTTCTTATCACCAACGATGGCCTTCTACAAAAGAAAAACAGAGAAAGCATTATCTTGTTTATCCAATCCAATCTATTTAACGCTGAGTTCCATGGTGAATACTTGAATATCAACCCTTACTATCTCACTTCTGTACCATTAATGAAAACATCACTGGGTACTCTTGCCATATAAATTGAAAAGAATGAACAAATCTCAAAATATTAACACTAGATTTTAATTTTGAAGAAAGATAAAATAAGAGAGAAGACTTAGATCGAAGCTCATGTCTTTCTCTTAGTTTGATATTTACATAAAACATAAAAGAAAAGAAACAGGAAAAATTAAAAAAAATCTTTTGATTCTGAATCAACTTATATCAAATTACTTTAATTTGCTTAAAACATTTGTGAGAGTTTGAAATTATATCTTTTGGAGTGTATTATGTTCATCGTTATTGATTTTTAATTAAACCCTTTTGTAAGATATTAAGTTATGTGATTTATAGTATTTTTTTAAAAAAAATCATTAATACTGAAAATTCTAAATTGAATATACATCATATGCCTGTTTTGAAAATTGTGTTATGTTTTCGTTTTAGTCTTGGGAAAAAAAAATTAATTCCTTAGCTAAATAAATTTGCAAATATTTGATTATCTTGAACATGTGAGCAAGTGCAATACAAAATTAATTAAATTTTAAAACACTTTTCATGGAATATGATTATTGCATATAGGCTTTTTTTTTTAATTATAGTTAAAACCCCATCATATATAGTGATGAGAGCTACTATCAAGAGCTTAAAAGGTATCAGGCGAACCCGAATATACCCTTTGATGTTTCTTTTAGCTTCTCTAGTAAGAAATTAATGACATTGCAAAGATTTTGCTATGTATAAATAAAGGTGACCCTACTCAATTACATTGTCTTTCTATACTTAAATATAGTTTTTCATTATTTATTTCATGTTTATAAAATTATTTTTCATTGAGAGTGTACATGTGTTCTATTAAGAGTAGTTATAGACTTTATATATTAGGGCTTCAATGGCAATATATTCAAGTAGGTTCTCCGCATTTAGCATTCTTCATTGAATTACTTGAGATATGTTCTAGAGCTTTCATCCTCTTATTAGGTGACGGAGAAAAGCTCAATTGTGCTCTCTTTTTGTTGGAATATCTTTACTGAAACAAAAGATGAGCTTTCACGCAAAAATCGTGAAGGTTAAGAATGAAGTCGAGTTCAAGGCTATGATACCATATCTTGAAAGATTCGTGAAAAATAGTAAGAAAAATTTTGTACATAACATTAATCTTTAATTCACAAGCTTTAGGATACTTCTAATATTTTTTATGTGTTCTCTAGATCTGTAAGGCCATGGTAGTTATTCAATTTAGCTTTCATGACAATTTGGTTTTTGAAAAGGCTAGTGTGCAACACTCTTATAACGAAGTAGAGAGTATCCTATCTAAAAGGGATGATGTTTGTCATGCATGTGCGGCGTCGCAACGATCATCCCCTCGGATCGGGATCTTTGTGGTGATGAGTGGAAAAAACACGGAATTCTTGTTTCTTCTCAGTAAAAAATGAATGAATTCGCTACCTAGTATTTGGGTCATTAGGAATCCTAACTGCTCCTAGAATCTAGATAAAAGGGACTGGTTGTGTATAGAAAAGATATATTACTCCTAATACACCTTATCCAAGGTAAACTACATTGTTTATTTGTCTAAAAAAATCTAAGGTATTGTATTTATTTTCTAATTGTTGATCTATCTATTGGTTAAAGTCGGTCCATACTAATAAAATGGACTATAGTTTTATAGGTTAAACCTACCCACTCTAACATCAAAAAAATAAAAAATAAAAACTGTCCTTTTAATATCAAGAATAAATCTTACATATAAGTTTATAATCTTGGATATTAAAAAAAAACAAAATAAATTTTTGATATTTTTGAAATGTAAACCAAGTTCGCATGACTTTAGTAAACTAGTTATTAAATTTAAAAATACATGCAAAAATATCAACAAAACTATTTTTCTTGAATTTTGGTGTTTAAAGATGCTAAATCATGCCAATGTATATTTTATCATTTGTGCAAATATAATTTTTATTTTTATTTTTGAGAGACTTGGCCATATGCACATAAACAAAAATATATTTTCATGTTTGAAATAAAAAATAATATTTTTTTTAATCTTTGAATTTTTTTTAAAAGATTTTCAAGAAAAAAAGATATTTTTAATATTAGATTTGTATTTTACAGTATAAGTCTATAACTCGATATTAAATAAATTGTTAGAAAAACCGGTTCCTAATTTGTTTTTGGATTTTTTTTGTAATTATTTGTGGCTTGTTTGAAAAAACAAGAAAATCAATAAAATAAAACTATTAAGAATTCATTAGGACGTGTTTTTTAAACATGTATGACAAAATAAATGTATTTCTCTTTGTAAAATTCTGTCAGGCCGAACATGGTCTTAAATTTAGGAGGATCCAGCCCATCTAATGGGCTGGGCGCAATTCTAACCTATCCATACGGACTGGACTCAAGTTAATCTGGGCCAACAACTTGGTCCAAAGCCTAAAACAAAAACCCCTGGCATCTTGCCGAAGACATGCAATCCATCTAAAGAGAAAAGCCCAGCTCGTAACCATTTAAACTAACAGCCCATGCCCATAACATTACAAATATAATTTTAAACATTGCAAATGATCCAAACCCAAAACTTCACAACAAAAATCACAGCCGATTTAAATGTTCATTTAGTATTCATGTCTAAACCCAGGAGCAAGCATTTCAAGCCAACAAATATTACAACCTTATTCATGCTTTTATCAACTTACAAACATTAACTAGATAGCACTGTCCATCAACCAAAAAGATCATTAAGCATTGGTCTTTTCATAACCGACACAGTATGGAGTCATACCTGGGCCAAAGTCGCTTGAGTTGCTGGTGCTAGCACTGGCGTGTCACTCCTCTGCAACACGGTTCCTTTGCTTCCAGGTGTTGCTGGTACTTTATCAGTGCAGCTAATGAAACTCTCGGGATTTCCTTTAGATTGATGCTGAATACTAAGGCTTAGCCGTTGTTGCACAGCTGGGAAGAGACTCCTGTTGCTTTTTTATGAAAGGAGCTGAAGTTGTATGGCTTGAACCAAACTGTCAAGCTGAACAAAAAGGTTGGTACTGCTGTGGTCGTTCTCCAAGCCATCACGGTTGTATGACGCCACCTTTATTTCGCAATGGAATGGTCCTTCTGGTCTTTTGGCTTCCAACACTTTCAGATCTTCTCCTGCCCTCCCGTTTCTCTATTCCTTGTTGCTTTAAGTGGTGGAAAAGAAGGGTTTTTTTTTTAAAAAAAAAACTAGGGAGAATGATGATCCAAAGGTTGTTTGTCTGCTGGTGTTCAGTGGGGGAGGAATCACGAACGAAAGAAAGCAGCAGCGGGGGGGTTTGGATGAGAGGGATTATAGTGAATTTAAGTCCAGGGCTTGGTTTCTTTGTGATGAGTAAGGTTTCTTTTTTTTTAAGCCAAAGCTTGAATGGCAGTGTGGTTTTTTTTACGGCTGGAACCAGGGATGGTGCACGCTACGCTGGTGCAGGGGGAGCTTTTGGCTTTGGTTTTGTCCTTTTCTTTTCTTTAGCGAACAGAGGCCATGTAATGGTGCAAAGATTGTTTGTTGCCTTTGGTCACGAGGAAGGCAGTGTTGATATTCTTGATAAGAATATCATCTAGTAATCAAGAATATCATCTAGTACTAAGGCTATCCTCCCTTTTGTTCGAACAGGTTGCTTGATAAGAAGCCAGCCAATAATCTAGTACTGTCAAAACCAATAATCTAGTACTGTCAAAACCAGGTTGTCAAAAACTGATCGGATGAGTGTTTTTAGTTGAGGTAATTGAGGTACGAAGAAGTAATGAGTTATTGATGGTTTGGTGGAAAGTGATTTTTTAAAAATTAATTTTTAAATGTTTTTATGTTTATTTGTTATTTAAAAAATTGATCAATAAAAAATATTTTTCAATCAAAAAATATTTAACTTAGTTTTTAAAAAAGTATTTTCATTTTATTTTGGGCGGAAAATGCTTTTCAAAAATTGTGAAAAATTTAGAAATATTATATTATTTATTAATTATAATAAATTTGGTCATCAAACTTAAAATTGCTATATATTTTGTTTTGATTTTTTTTAATTTCACCTCTTAAAATTTGATTTAATTTGATTTTTATATTAACTTTGGTCCTTATTTTTATGATTGTTATTTGCTTTTCTCTTATTATTTTTTTAATTGAAATTTTTATCTATTAAATTTGGTCCTCATTCTTTTGATTGTTACTTGTTTTATTTGAAATAATTTATTAAATTGTAATTATTATTATTTTAATTTTATCATCTTTCAATTTTTTTATCTTTAAATTTGATCTCCATTATTTTTTATTATTTATTTTATTTAAGATAATTTATGAAATTAGATTTTTTTTCAATTTCATTCTCATTCAATTTTTTAATTTATAAGATTTGTTCCTCATTATTTTAATAAACTTGAAAAAAATATTAATAAGTTATTTTCCAGCTCATTTTTCATGACATAACCAAACACTGAAAAATGTTTCAAACTTATTTTTCATGACACTACCAAACATCGAAAAATAATTCACTTTCCAGAAATTCACTTTCCACGGAAACTACTTTCCAGCAAACAAATGGGGCCTAAATGACTTTTTAAAAAGGAATCCTAGTCAGTTCCCTCACAAGAGAATTGAAAAAAATAAAATAAACAATGGTGCCTTAACGACACTGTTTTGTTCTTTTCTTCTTTACATATAAAGTGGTTCCTGATCCTTCAATTTCATTAAATTTTGTCAATTTAAGTTGATTTCTTAAGATGTTTTTCGATTAAGTTCCTAGTCATGTCAATTTTGACTCTTAATATTCAACGCCTTTTACAATATGATCCTTGGTCTTGGATATCTTATATTACGTCCTCAATTAACCTTTTAACCTCCAAATTCTTTAAATTTACCCCTGATTTTAATCAATTTTAGTCCCTGAATGTGTGTATCTCTTTCACTTTGATCCTTAGTTTAAGGATTCTCTAATTTTCCCCTCAATTAGCCTTTAGACTTTAAATTTCTTGCAATTGCACCACCAATTTAGCATTTCTAAGTTCCAATTATGTCTCTAATCTTCCAACCTTTGCTAATTGATCCGAATTAGTTCTCCAAACATGATTTTTTTTCCAATTGAGTCTTCGATTGAATTCTCTCAACCCATTAGAAGTTTAATTAAGTCCTTCAACTTAATCAATTCTTTTAATTTTAACCAAATTGACTTTCAAACTTAATTTTGCTTCAATTAAATCCTCAATTAAGTCAATTAAAATAATTAGAGGTTTAATTAAGTCCTTAAACTTAACTAATTTGACTTTTAACCTTAAACTTTGTTTCAAATTAAGTCTTTTTTCAGCACATCTTATCAACATTCCCTAATTTATCTATTCTTCTAGCACTTTGATCTTTGCATCTCAAACATTTATCTCCTCATGTCTCAAAAGTATTTTTGGGTTTTAAATTTATGATTTTTTAATTTTAAAATAAAGAATAATATGTAAATAATTTTAGGAGATCCAAAATTGGGTCATAATAATGTCCATTCCAATTCTCATGAATTAATGTAGTCTCATGTCTAGCTCTTTTACTACGAAGAGAATATGAGCAAGACTCAGGATATGATAGATGGAGATAGCCATGCGTATGGCTAGGACTTGTTGAGGAGTATCCTTCATAGCGAGAGCAACTCCTTTGTAAAGTAGGAGTATCATGCCTACTTTGATTGTTGTTTTGTTAAGTTTATTTATGAAATTGAGGTTGTATTTATGCATTTGGTGCATGTAATGAAGTTGGGTAATGTATTTCCTATTGAGGAAATGAAAGAGTGTGAAATTGTTCTTGTATGGATAAAACAATATTTTTGAGCACTTGCACTTGGTGGGTGAGTTGCTGAAGATTTAGAGAGGCAATAGTTTCTATAGTGAGGAGATTAGTTACTTCTCTTTGTCCTAGAGTTTCGCTAGCCATGGAAAGTATTTTGATAAAAATTAAAATGGGAATGAACCAGGTTTTTATTCAAGTTTCCACAAATGAAACCACTAACGAGGTAAAAAAAACTCAATTGGATTTAGGCTTTCCATAACTAACGAGTGAGAATGGAAATATAATTTAGGCCTTGGACTTGATTCGCGCTCTCCTGCAAAGCAAATCCCCTAACGAGTATTGAAGTCGTGCAAATCTAAACCTTTAAAATTAATTATTTGTAGTATAGAAAGTATGGGTATTGTCCCACAGAGATATAAGTAGTAGAACTTAATTACTTAATCAAGACAAGCTATTTAAGTTTAGCTTAAAGCAAACCAAGTCAAGATACACTAAATATATTAATATGAAGGAATGAACTAATATGCAATTTCAAAAATGAGTAATTAAAATTGGGTTTGTTTATGATCTAAACTAACTAAAAAAAACTTAGAAATCTAAGAAAAGAAAAGGAAATCATTTCTGAAAAATAAAAGGAAAATTGGTATAATGTAAAGAAAAATAGAAAGAAAAACATTTTTTTATAAGAAATATTACTCAATGATATTTAAAATCAATTATTGAATTTAGATATGTTTGCTAATATGATTTGTGATAATAAATTAATCAACCATGAAAAAAAAGTTTTTCTACCTCTCCATACTGTTTTAGTTAACCTAGCATTCATGCATCAATTAACTCTAATCACATAATAACCTTCATTAAGCATGCAATATTTAATTGATGCAAGATAGGTGCAATTGATTCATGATAATTAAATATGTATAAGGAGTTAATTTAATCAAGACTTATGTTTTCCAAGTAACAAATAATTTAACATTGGTTTGGAAATTAGATACTGTTGCTACTTAAATTAATAAGTCATGAATTCATCATAAACTAATAATAGATTTAAAACCAAAAACATATGTTGCAAGTCATACAAAATCTCAATCAACAATTATTAAATTTAATTATATAAAAGTATAAGATATATATGTATCACTATTAGATATAGAATAATTTTAAGCACAAATTCTCATGATAATTTAATATCCAAGAGTACTAACCTCTTAAAATTGAAAAGAAAAATGATTAAAAAATAATTTTAAAAACAATAGAATCCCTTCTTCACTCTTTTATGCTCTAAACATGACCCCATTTTATTTTTTAGAAATTAGGATCAGTAATATATGTGTAAGGAGGTTGAGAAGTTTCCTAGTTAATAATTAATTTCTAATCAGGCTACTTTATGGTTATGTTACACTAATTTGATTCTAATGATTTATGTGTTGACTTTAACCTTCTAAAGAGGTTTCTTGGTCATGTAGTATCATTTCCATATCGTTAAGGAGTTGTTATGTCATCATCCCAACATGAAAATATTGAGTTGGACTCATGCTAGCCTGTTGAAAAATCTCAAGCCTAACTTTAAAATTTCACTTGTTACTCTAAATATGATCCAAAGAGTACATGAAGGTCCAATTTGAGAGATTTGCTCTGACCAATCCTAATCCTATTAAGATTTTTTATTCAAGATGGATTCCTAATGCAATTAGAATTTTCACTTTTTAGCTCCAATGACTCATCCCAATATACTTTTTATAGAGCTTTACTTCAAATTGTGGTAAATATATATCATATAGCTTGTTTTTATACTTTGTGTCTCTGTAACACTATTAAGCACAAAACAAGTTAAGTAAACTATTATAAAACATAAATCATGCATAAAAGACTAAGAATAAGGTAATGAAAAGATAGAATAATATGAGTATATCATCCTCTTACATATAGGAGACCCTCTGATGCTTAAGTTAATAAAACACAAAGAAAAATATATTGTATAAAGGTTTAAAGGGTGTTTAAGAATTATGTGTGTGTGTGTGTGTGTGATATGTTGTTTGTAAAAATATCACAATGATGCTAGAAAGAAAAAAGGCTAGAGTGAATACATAGAACAAATATTGTCATCTATTAATGTGTGTGTAAGGAGATAAAATTGTAATAGAGTATATTTATGTATTTGTGGAAAGAGTTGTAGAAAATATTGCAATGATGCTAAAAAGAAGCAAAGGTAAGAATGAATGAAAAAAACAAGTATTCTAATGTGTCTTTTTTCTTCCCTTTGTTGCTTTACACATTTTCTATTTATAGTCAATATGCATGTATACTTCCATTAAGTATATATAAAGAATGAACTGATGGAACTTTCATTATGTATTAATAAAGCATGAACTGATGGAGCTTTCATTAAGCATTAATGAAGCATGAATTGATGGAGCTTACATTAAGCATCAACAAAGCACTAATTAATGGAATATCCATTAAAATATAATGGAACACTAAATGCATTTAATTGTGTTTTTTTGGTATTGTTGCGTTTCTAATATTTTCAATTTATTTTTTTAAAAAAAACTATAATGGAAACATAGTTAAAAACCAACTCGAACATCACAAAGGCCTAAATTGACGGAAAATAAGGATTACTAATTGCTTTATTTGACTAATTCAGTGTGTTGAGCTACCTCTCTTTCCTTTAATATTTGTTAGCATTCTTTTTTCTTTCCTTATAATAAAAAAGCTAAAACACGAGCAAACGCGTTGTCCTTAGACACATAACATTATTCATAACAATAATGAAATTATCATTTTATATTTCCTAAAAAAATTAATGGCTTACTATTAAGGTGTAATTTGGTCTTTATGTATAATCCACTGGTTACCAATTTGATTAGGGATAGATGTGTCTTTTTTATTTTTTTAAACTTAGGGATAGATGTGTCTTTTTTATTTTTTTAAGCACTGTGAGATAACTAAAATACCCTTAAAAAAAATATAGATGTGTCTTTTTTATTTTTTTAAGCTTAGGGACAAATGTATCTTTTTTATTTTTTTAAGCACTGTGAGATAACTAAAATACCCTTAAAAAAAATTTAAAACTAGTATCTATAGGCTTTTTAGACTTTTCACTTTTTAAAGCACATTAAAATAAGTAAATTATCCTAAAAATAAAATTTTCTTTAATTGACATACAATTTTTTTTTGAATTTGTTTTTAAAATTTTGGAGAAAAATCAGGTATTTTTAATACCGAATTCATATCCTACAGTGTATGTCTACAATCCGATATTAGACAAAAAATATTGAAAAAAAAAACACGATGGATCCATAAAAATCTCAAAATGGTCCCTAGTTTTTTTGAGTTTTTTGAAAAATTTAAGGGCTTTTTTTTTGCTAAAGCCTAGAATAAGAACAAATTAAAACTAAAGAAAAAGGTTTAGGGCATGTTTGTCAAATGCATTCTTAGCCTAAAATTAGAGACATTAAAAATGCCTTAAGGACATGTTTGACAAACATGCCTTAAGGACCCAAACAAGGCCTTATTTCTTAAAGAAAAATGAGGCATGCCAAACACGCCTTTAAATATGGGTTGGGCTTGGTCTAGCTATATGGGATGACCTATTGGGCCCTAGTCTTAAGCTCACGTGTACGGGTTGGGCTTAGGCCCAACCCACACACACCTTTTCTCTTTTTTTTTTTTAATGATATGGGATGGACCTAACTCAGCCATATGAGCTAGGATTAAGTTTAACCTATAAAATTGGTCACTGGCCTAGCCTAGTGACCAAATTACTTTGTAGATCATGAATTATTTCATGTTTTGCATGTTTATGCTTGAATTAACTAACAAAAAAAAGGAGAAAGATTACTTGGGCTGGATAGGGGTGTTGGCTAGCTGATTGAGATTCGGACATGGTGTGATGGCCTATTGGTGGACCTGGTGGCGTTGGTAAAAGGGTATGTGGTGGTTGTTGGAAGTTGGATAGACTACATTGGAAGAGGAAAAAAAAAAGTGGAAGTTGTAGTGGAAAGCTATCGTGGTTGGTTGCAGTGATGGTGGATGGCTGTAGTGATGTTAACCCAAGCATTGAGGAGCTTGTGATTGCTTAAAGCGATGTTATTTGGGTTGATGGCTATGCTGCTATGGAAAGAAAAAGAAAAGAAAAGTGGCGGAAGTGTAGGAAAGAAGGGGAGGTTAAAAAAAATTTAAGTGGTCAAGTAAAAGTTCCTTTTAGGTGGCCGTGGTGGTGATGTTTTTGCTGATGCTGGAGAAGTTTTTCTCTCTTTTTTTTTTAGAGAAAATCAGTTTGGTGGGGTGCTTTTGCTTCATTTTTTCATTTTCATCTTAACTATTGGCATGTTTCTTGAGCATGGTTTATTGCCATTGATTTGCTTGGAAATCATCTTAACCATTGGCCACAAACCAAAAACCTGGCACTATAAAGCTAGCACTGTCAAATCTTGTCAGGTTAGAGGTTTTGGTTGTTTATTGCAGTGGTTGCAGGGTTAAAAACCGGTGAAGAAAAGGACAGGGACATAGTATAATGTTAGAGAGTAAGGATGATGTGTTTTTTTTTTTGTGTTATTTGGATGAGAAATTGAGCATTAAATGGCCTCTAAAAGTGGTTTCATGGGCAACTTTTCTGGCATAAAGATAGGGGATGACGAAACAGTGCCACACAACATGTTGTCTGGCATCATCATCATCATCATCATCATTGTTATTATTATTGTTTTACTTTTGCAGACCAAAACAACATCGTTTCGATTCAAAACATGTTATTTTGGTGAAAACAATATTAAAATGCACTGTTTTATTTAAATGAAATAATGTTATTTTTTGGTTTTTACCTAAATTAGGTCATTAACCCCTTTTTAATTTCAGCCCCTAATCATTTAATTTAGTAAATTAAGTCCTTCATTGAATTTTGATTCTAAGAATCAATTCAATATGCCTTTTTCATATTGTTCCTCAGTCTTGTATATTTTCAATTTCATCCCTAATTGATCTTTAAACTTCTAATTTATTCGATTTCACCCCTGTTTTCAATTGAATTGGGTTCCCGAATTCACACACATTTCACAAAGAGGTCATTGATTTTGAATTTCTTTAATTTAGCCCTTAATTGACCTCTAAAGTTTGATTTTCTTGTAATTTTATCTATAATTTCATCTAATTGAGTTTGAAAAAATTAAATCTGATTCTCTAAAATTTCAATATTCTCAATTAAGCCCAAATTAAGCTTTCAAACTTAATTTTTCACCAATTAAATCCTTAAAAAAATTAATTTGACTCGTACATAGTTTAATTAAGTTCTTACACTTAATTCTTTTAATTTGACCCAAATTAATTCTTAAATTTAATTAAGCCTATGATTAAATCAAATTGACATATTAAAAGTCTAATTCAGTCCTAAAACTTAATTTTTATGCAAAAAGTTCAATAATCATTTTATTTGACCTTATATAATTTAAAAAGCTACCAGTAATTTTTTTTTTATGTTTTGAATTTTAAATAGAAAAAGGTAATTTTAGGAAAACCCAAAATTGGGTTATTACAGTCTATATCAAATGGAGTTTTCTTTTTCTTTGACATTGCTATTTGTGAACAAAAATGCTAATAAGCTTCTTGTACGTATATGTCAAGAGCAAAAAATCACATAAAAAGTCAAAAGGTGCTAAACATGTATCAATCTAAATTAATTAATGGTGAAACCTTATAAAGATTAGTTTACTTTATATATAAAGCTAAGTTTGATGATATGATCGAAGCAACACCAAAGGATCCATTAAAGGTTCCAGTTGGTCCAGTAACAAGGTTTAGAGTTAAGAAATTCAGAAAGACTTTCAATGGACTTATTTAAGATACATGGGTTAAAGTGAACTTTAAGAGGGTAAAAAATAATGAAGAGCAAGCTTTGATTAATTTGATTCATGTTCAAGAATGGCTTGTTGGTGGAACTAAGGCCATTATAAAAGGATTGGGATAAGAAGACTAAAATCGGATAGTTTAACCTTTTTATTGAATTGCCAAGGTCTCCCTAATAAAAAATGTGTAGCATGCATATGAACAACATCACATAAGACTTCATCCTTATACTTACCTACTGAGAATGTAACCAACACATGTCTATTCACTTTAATAACACTACATTCATTCAATCATTAAAGCTGATAAGGTTTCTCATGCCTTATAGTACTCAAACCTAACTTTCTAACAAAAGTTACACTAGCAATATTAGTACAACTACCACTATCAATGATCATACTACATACCTTATTTTGGATTTGACATCTAGTATGGAAAATATTCTCTCTTTATTGCTCAACATCATCTTCTTTAACCCGAGTACTCAAAGCTCTCCTTATCACCATGACTTGCCCCTTATGTGCATATTCAACATCACTATCATCCACAAGTGGTGGCATATCATATCAATCAGACGTCTTACTAGTTGATCCAATCTCTTCATCATCCCTCAAAATCACGATTCTTTGATTTGCACATTCTAATGCATAGTGCCCCAATCCCTAACATATAAAACACTTAATATCTTGATTACACTTTGTTTACACTTTGGTTTTAGAATTTTATTTAGTGGCCAAAACTTGCTTCTCTAGGTTGCTAGGTTTGGTAACTTTATGAATCACTATTGAATTTGATGGTACATTACCCTTTCTCCTATAACTCATCTTCCAACCTAAAGAAGAACCTAAATAAGCTCATAGTTGTGCACTACTCTTTCTTTTCATTTGTTTCTCCACTTTAATAGCCAAATGTACCAAATCCTTTACGTCTATATAAGGTTGTAATTCCAACACATTAACTATGTCTTTATTCAACCCATTCCAAAACCTAGACATTGTTACTTCTTCATCCTCAATAACATTGGCTCTAATCATGACAACCTCTAATTCCTTATAATATTCCTCAACACTCTTGAAACCCAGAGTAGTAGTCTGCAATCAATTAAACAAATCCCTAAATAATACTTGAGAACAAATCTCTTTCTCATAGTTGTCTTCATCTCCTTCCATGTACCAACAACTCTCTCTCAATTCCTCCTTCTATCTACCACTAATCTTTCCCATCAAATCATAACATAATCAATAAACTCTATAATAACGAGCTTAACTTTTGTTTTTTTAGAGTAGTAATGGATATAACAAATCAGTTTTACCTTTTTCTCCCATTCTAAATAAGCTTCTAGATCTATCTTACCATGAAAAGCTAGAATTTTTTACTTTACACTACCCAAATTCCTACCCAAATCATCCATATCATCAAAATTACCCTTGCTACCAAATTTAGCCCTAAGACGACTACTCCTTTTTTGGACGAGACTTATAGAGGACATTCCTATATGTATGAAACCTATCAATGGTTAAAGATCACATTTTCAGGTTTCTCTTTAGAGTTTACAGCCACACTTTCATCTATAGATGAAACAACCCTTCTTGAATTTTTCCTAACTTCTCTATCTTTTTTGTTAATCCCACTTTCAACCCTGGTCTCCAATTTCTCAAACCTACTCATCATCTCCCCAAGCATAAATTCCATTTGTTGGCGCAGTTTAGAAATCCCTTTATCTAAAGTTTTTGTATTTGTTTATGATATACTATCTAGAGACATTTTTTTTTATCCTGCACAAAAATATTAGTGATAAAAAAATAATATCTCATACCACTCGTGTTTGACATAATTTGTAGGTTTTTTTTTTCACTCTGTTGACTTACTTTAATTCTTAAAAGTAACTAGCAACCTATCAAATAAATCAATAAATTTTGCAATGATCTTGTAGAATAAATTTAAGACTTAAGAATTAAGAAAATTACGAAACTTTCAAAACTAAACCATGATGATAAATTCACAAATAACAATGTAAATTTATGTGAAATAAATTTAGAAATAAATTGATAGTCATATATAGAAAAATCATTAATAGTTCACATCAAAGTCACCTTCATTTAAAAATTATATTTTCTTGAGACATCATACGTTGAAGTTCCGAATAACCACAACCAATTCAACTCGTCAATTAATGGTTGAAGAAAAACATCTATATTTCTACTCAGACTATTAGGACTAGGTATAACTATAGATAAGAACATGAACTCTAGCCTTATACACATCCCCGGTGACAAGTTGTAAACCGTGAGTTTTACTAGCCAACAAGAATACAAATGACCTGAATGGATTGAATCTATTTGTACATAACGTAACCCATACATTCCATGGTTCCATTGAAAACTAATAATGCACCTTATTAAAATGCTTTCAGGCTTCACCATTGGAAGGTTGCAGCATGAATTCATCCACCGCATCATGTGAAAGATGTCATGTCATGTGCTCAACGGTTTTTGGAGATATGAATAACCTTTGCAATCAATGAGTGATTGGGAAGTATCATTTTATATATGTGATAAAAGTCATTCGCCTGTCAGTTCTGAGTTTATACCGAGCATGCCTACAAGTTCTACACTTGGTTACATTTGTATTTTCAAGGTATCATAGGCCAATAGGTTTCGTTATAGATTTAGCAGTATAAAAGTTTCTTTTCAACCTATTCCCTTCAGGTAAAATGCTTCTCGCCCATTTGATGATTCTGTCATAATTGGCCTCACTTGGCCAATGATTTGACTAGATGGTGAATACTTGTACAACGTTTGATAATTTACTATGATTTATGCACCCATTCCATAATGGTTCATCAAAATCTTTCAAAAGTTAAAAGAAATTGGTTGCATTTGTATTTGGTTCTTCATCTATAATTAAGTATTCACATGCATAACATTGATTTATTTTCATTGCACCCATAAAAATCCTCTTATAACGATTGCTATTATCATCTATAATTTTTTGCACGTTGCTAGAACTAGAAATTGACTTAACCGTCCTTTCTACTATGGTCTCGGAAGGACATATGGTTCTCCATATGCAAACTAATACAAATATTTTTCCATGAATTCTTTTTGTAGAAGATGCATCGTAATAACATCTAGATCAATAAATTTTTTATTTTTACACCTCTTACATGAATATCTAATATCGCCTCCACTAATATTTCTCAAATTAGATAGTGCATGATTAATAAAACCCTCAACTCCATTACAATAATCCATCTTGCGCAACTTTTCAAGAGAAACGCAATGAAAACATGTTTTAATTAATAATGTTAACTAAAAAATTATCTGTACCCAATTAATTAGTTATCATTAGTTGAATTCAAAATCATTCAATCCATTTTAATAGTACCCTTTAATGATTATCAATTCTCTCCAAGAAAATCAAATTTCACCAAATTTACCTAAATTTTCAACTTAACAATAAAATTGACAAAATGTGAAATGTACCTATTAAATAACCTATTATTTATTTCATTATAAAACACCTAAGTTACAAATCAATCTCAATTTTATAAAATGACAAACAAATATAATTTTTTAAAATCTCAAACAAACCCTAACATGTACAAATCATACATTCATACAACAAATTTCTATCGAAAAAAGCTATAAAACAAGTAAACATACAAACAAACTACATATACTACATAAAAGTGCCAAACAATAACATAAAAACGGGTTACAACAAAAAATATAAGTAGGTTTGCTTACTTCATATGGTGAATCTTCAAAAAAAAAAATTGAACCAAAACATGAATAATGATAGACTGAATGTTGGGGTGGCCGGATTTGTGATAAAATAAGAGGGGAAAGAATATTGTTTAAAAAAAAAGGAAGAGGAAGAAGAAACGCAGGTTATAACTTAAATATTACCGACGGATATTAGTGACAATTATATTTCATTAGTAATTCCGTTTGTAATACTGACATGTGATATTGTTATTTTTTTCTTGATTTTCAGCTGTAATTCACTGAAGAAAACAACGAAGTCATTTACTGATAGTATTTTTTTCATTGTAATTTCTATTTATATTTGATAATGTTTTGGTAGTGTTCATATTTCCTGTCCAATCAAATATCTTAGCATTTTTAGGGAAAATAAAATAAAATAAAGAAAAGTACTGCTGACTGCAGGGATGAGAGAAAGAGATGATAACAAAATGAATCTTACTCTCACATGTAGTGCTCACAATTTCTCTAAATTCCTTGTCCTCTAAATAATCTGATAAAAGAGGAGACAGTAGCAAAACACTAAGCTCACTAAATTTGATATGCCATAAAAATCGGCTTTTATGACCTCTGGTGGGCCTTTTCACTATGCAATTTGACACAATCCGCAAATTTCGAATGTGGTTGAATTAATTTTTGGAGCCTTGCTGAACATCCTCATTAATTTCTTTGAATCAATTAATTTCTTGATAATTGATAGTTTCGATAGAGTATCCTCAGAAGAAAATGGCAATATTAGAATAAATGTGCTCGAAGCCAGTTAGAGAATGTTAGTAAAAGTTTTTCTTTTTTGGCATAAAAAACTGAGTTTCCATAGAAAATCTTAAATTAGTATGAGATCGGAATGTGTGTTAATTAATTGTTTGTCAACGAGTGTTTTTTTATGAGTTAATTTAGCTAGAGCGACTAAAAGTTTTTTGATTTTTTCAAAATATTAAAACCATGTTGACTATATATAAAGTTGGTTTGTAAATATTATGAAAAGATTGTTATAATTTTATTGGAAAATAAAGGAATAATTTAATGGTTTTTAATAAAATAACATCTGAATATATTGTTGATTAATCTCAAAATTAAATTAAATTATATATCTAATATATTTTAAATTAGTTAATTTTAAATAATTTGAATTTTAATGGAAGGAAATATAAAAAAAAAACAAACAAAAAGCATAGTAAATACACGGGCCGGCTAAATGGCCCAATACACCTGACCTATTTTAAATAAGATCGAGAGCATGGGCCTGTCATGCCATGCGAACGTGTTTAAGCCTTTTCTTTGCTTTCATTGTCTACCCCTTTCCCTTTTTTGAATTTTTTTTTTGTAGAAGGCATGCTTTTTGCTTGCTTAGATTTTAACTATCAGAGAGGTAGCCGAAAACTCTGGCTAGGGTTTTTTTAGACCCTAAAATTCATTTGCTAATTAACTTTCACATAAAAACAAATAATAAAAATCCACAACACCTTAATAAACCAAAAAATCAACTAAAACACTCGTAAATATATCTAAAAACAAAAAGTAAAATAAAAAAAATCGCTCTTAACCCCTATCTACTTTTCTTGATAGAATAGAGGGTAAAAAACACATTCATAAAACTCTTCTTGTTGAATAAGACCTATTAACACTAAGAATGATCTTTTTCATGGGAAAAATATGGTCAACCAATGACTTTCACTATTTTCCAATGATTTCCTCTCTCCTTTCTCAAATCGAGGAATTGAAAAATAAATAAAATGAGGTTTTGAATTAAAGTTGAATTTTTGAAAACATAAGGGACTAGAAATAAATTCATAGGAAAGTAGATGGAGCAAATAAAACTTTTCACGCTAATGTTTTTCACTTTAATCCATCTTTTTTGAATCTTGCCCTTCCTTGAGAAATTAAAAGTAATAGGCCACTAATTTGATCATAAAAGAATCTAATCAAAGAGAGAAAAAACAAGTTTAATTATCAAAATAGAAAAAAATAAAACTACAATTTAGAGTGAATAATGCCAAAGTGTACATTGAATTCTTTACATGTTTTAGTTTTTACTAGTTATATGGCTTGCATTTAGCCACAGTTTGAATAATTCTTTTCAAAAAAAAATAAATAAATAAGCAAGCTTTTCTAACATGTTTTTTTACATAAAAAATTCTAAGATTAAATTAAAAAGCTCATGCATGCATTTAATTAAATAAATTGAGAATCATTTGTGTCAATAAAATACAATTTTTTTGGTTAGTGATAAATAAAGACTAAATTAGAAAAATCAAGAGATAGATGTAGATTAAAATATTTAATCCCGCAACATAGATCATTTACCTGATTGTATTAATGACTTTTTTTTTAGTAGAATCAATATTTTATTTAATCAAATGATAATAGAAATAGATACATATCAAATTCATTAAATAAAATCAAAGTGAAAAAAATATTATGTAAGGTGGCATATATTAAAAAAAAAACACTATCATTTTATATGAAAACCAAGTAAAAAACAAACAATATTTAACCAAAGAATAAATTGAAAAGTTGAGAGATATACATGGGTGTGAAAAATATATTTTCAACTTGTTTTGACCCAAAGTACCTAGAAAATACCCTATACATCTTGACAAACTTATCAATAGTCTTAAATAGCCCAAATAACGACCCGAAAACCTAAAATTAACTAAAAAAAAAACTTAGATCTACCATTTCAAGAGATAGTAAGGTAAGTGAGACTCCCCTCATCAGATGGAACCCCTGACACTAAGATCAAAGTTTTTGTGGTCTAAATTAGTGTCTACCTAGATTTTCTCTCTCCAATCTCTTAAACTAGAGATTAAAAAAAATAAAAATAAAATTCTAGACCAAAACTGAAATTTTAAAAACCAAAGGGTCTAAAAAGAAAGATATTAGAAAGTATAAGTATCAAAATGAACTTTTCAAGTAAACTTTGAAGGTGCCCCAAGTTTTTTTGCCTTTTCTATTTTAGTCCACCATCTTCCAATCATGCTCTTGCTCAATAAATCAAAGCCAAACAACCACCAATTCAGCTGAAAGAGTTGAATCGAGAAAAAAAAACTTTACTAATTAAAATAAAAAAAGTGAACATTGACATAGAGAACAATACCCCCACCCCCAAAAAGTTTCTTATACTATAATTGTAATAATGTAATTGTAACGTAATAAATGCTTGATTTTGTGATGTAAATAGAGATAGAAGATGGTTACAACATGAAAAACACCCTAAAAATGGACCCTCCTCTCCATACCTCACATGTTGCCCACTAACATCTACATCCAAACCATTTAATGGATGGGCCACACTTTAGATGGGACATTACAAAGATTAATCGGCAATCAATCGAACAATTTAAACAGTTTTAACTACCTTGTTTTTCTTGTAGCAAATCTCAGTGTGGGCTCACAAATCGATTGGTCTAGGAGTCAATGTGAAATTATAGATGTAGATCAAATCAATCATACCGTAATGAAAATCACATTCAAATGGACCATCTTGAGAAATTTTCTCAATTATTATGATGGGATTTTTGAATTTTATAGTTGTTTTGCTGCCCAGGTAAACCTCTCAAGTCTTAACCACCGCAGGAGGGAAGAATCCAAACAATGACGTTGCCTTTTTCAATATATGAATGAACATACACCGAAAAACAAATATATTTTATTTTTCTTAAAGCACAGAGCCTGGAAACAGTAGCATTATTGAACTGTCTTTTGGCAAAAGGGCGAGTAGACAATTTACCTTCTCTTGAGTCGAAGCGCTTCCCAAACCTAAAAATCTACTAAAGAGATAAAGCAAAAGAAGCCTACACCACTTCACTTTCCAGTGAAAGCCACAGCCCACATGATGTGTTTGGGGAGGTAGAAAGAAAGATCGCCATTTACAAGCCCTCTCTCGAAGGAAGATTTCTCTATTCCCTAACTCATCCGATACCCACCTCATTCCAAGCCATTCTAGTCTCTTTTAAAATGACCCCACCTAATAGTCTCTTCACCTAATCCTTCTGGCTGATTCAGTCGACTCTTGACAAATGTCAAATCTTGATTGACACACATGTCTTGGATCACCCCCTCGCAGAAGGGTCTTGTCGTGGCTTACTTGGCAGTCCCAATCATGCACTAACATGTGTTGCCCTTACCCATGAGCCCCCCAACCTTGCAAAAACCAACCCAAAAGTATCGAACTTGGTGAATATAAGGCGATGGGAGGGTCCCCAGATGATGGATTCAAAAGGCAAAGTACAGAGTCAGGTGCAATTATTAATGCCATGAATTTCATCCTAAGCAAGCGAGCGAGCGAGCGAAGTTCCTCTCCCCTCACACCCAAAAAGCAGAAGAAAAGAATTAAAAGGAAGCAAAGAAAAGCTTTAAAAGAGATTATCTATTGAAAATAAAAAATAAAAAATCATCTGTGCAAAATTCTCTTTAAGTGACTGATTCCCACTGTTAGATAGCCACAAGAAAAGAAAAGAAAAGAAAAGAAAAGAAAGACCCTTCTCTTTCACCTTTCTCTACCTCTTTCTCATATATTGATCTTCATCAATTTCTACAAAGCTCTCCCTTCTTCTTCTCCCTCTCAAATATGAAAGACTCGTAGAGAGAGAGAGAGAGAGAGAGAGAGAGAGAGAGAGAGAGTGACAAAATCACACACAAAGTACTAGCCATGAAGAACACCATAAGGTGTTGTATCTCTTGCATTCTACCATGTGGAGCTCTTGATGTAATTCGAATAGTACACTCTAATGGTCGGGTAGAAGAGATCAGTGGCACAATCCGTGCAAGTGAGATCATGAAAGCATATCCAAAACATATCTTGAAAAAGCCCTCTTCACCTTCTGATGATGGGTTTGTTCCAAAGATTGTTATAGTCCCACCAGATGCAGAGCTACAACGTGGAAAAATTTATTTCTTGATGCCAGCTCCACCACAAGAAACCAAGAGTTCTCGATCATCAAAAGGTTCAGGTATGAGAAAGAAAAGAAGAGAGATTAGTAGTAACAACAGAAGTACTGAAAGCAACAACTCAAGCCATATCGTTACCAACTCCATTTCATTGACAACGAACCTTCTCATTTCTGATCAGTATTTGAGTGAGATTCTATCAGAGAAGCTATCAACACAGAGAGATCGAAGAAGAGGCCGTGCTGGTGTGTGGAGACCTCATTTAGAAAGTATAACAGAGGCGCCACATGATGCATAAAAGAGGGTTGAAATGTCAAGTTATATTGAGTTCTCGTTTACTTTTTTTTTTTGGTGATTCATTTTAGAGGTTCTTTTGATTTTCATTAGGGTTCATCAAGAACTCCCTTCTTATTCAAATTTTATCTTCTTTCAATTTGCTTCTTTCTTAATGTATATAGAGGCATATAGAGAAAAAGAAAAAATAATGCAAAAGTCGGGGGTACAGTCACAGTTTGGAAATTGTGGAGAGAGATGATGATCATATCCTGAACAGTTGTGGTGGGATCTTGATTGGTATCATACCATTAAAGGCCGTATGCAAGCTTTGAGCTTCATTTAAGTGTGGCTTTCATGCTCTACAGAACAATATTTCCTGGAAGCTATAATTCCGTAGTCTTGGGAGACGGAAGAATTAAGAGGTGCAAGCAAATTTTCTTTCGAGTTCAGTACTTAATTTTGCTGTCGTTGATAGATAGAGATCCCACTTCTACTGTGCAGTACCTGGCATTGTACCTATCGAATTTAAGAATGATTGTGATATAGATGATGATTATTACACTACAACTGAAAACCTACAGCTACAATTCTGCTCATCATTTTGTTAAATTGATCCTTATTTTCTGAATCAAGGATAAAGGGAAATGTCATTGTAGCTCAAATTGGTCTTCCAATTTCTAACTGTGTTTTTTTTTTTTTTTTCTGTGACAGGATGCTTGCATCATTCTCCATCTGTAGACATAAAGCAAAATATGTAACTAATATGTTATAATGTTAACGATTTAACTGCATATATATGCAACATATAATAAGCCGGGTTAATTAATTATCTTAACAATTGATTCCAATTTTCCACCCGCCCGTGTGTAGTGATCTTTCGATGAAAAAGTAGCAAATTTTTCATCCATCGTTGAGGTAATATTTCTATTATAGTAGCTGTTTTTTTTTATATATAAAAAAGTATTTTTTATTTTAAAATATAATATCAAAACAATCTAAATGTATCAAAAAAATTAATTTAAATTAGAAAAATCTCAAAATTTTAAAAACAAACATGAAACCACACCAACAAACTAAGCGTAAGTGATACAATGAAGAGGCAGTGCTAGCTTTCACAAGAAATCGTAGAATATATATTGATTTTAGAACATGACTCGTGATCGTCAATGGATCAACTATTTATGTTAGTTTGTTGAGGTAATCTGTACAAGATATTGTTTTCTTCTCTCTTTTTTCCGAGTAATTAGTGCGAGGGTGGAGGCCTAGTGCTAGCCCATCAGCCATGATAGAGGTCGCACCCATGGCGTACGCTCCCTATAATCAATAGACCTTGATTAGATGATCAAAGTGACTTTGAGGTGGACGGAATAATAGTCCCCGCAATACTTTACACCATAGAATACATAATAATGCACTTCTACCAAGCTTGCACAGCCCACAAGTGGGCTGGCTAGCTGGGGCATGGCATGCCCTTAAGCCTTTTGTTCTCGCAAAGATGATTATTAGATGGTGCCAACAGCATCTGTAAAGGTAATTTACAGTAGATTTTGACCTTTGAATTGGCTGGATGGACTTTGAGCAGCCTCTGTTCAAAATCCTAGGCAAATATTTTGCAAGTCCCACCATCTGGGACCAATGAAAAGGTGACAGAGCCTTGATATCATGGGAATGTAATCTAATTCAAAATGATGCAAATCCATGACTTGTCAGAGTGGCAGAGAGTCAGTTCATCCACCAGCTTTGTTATGCTATTTGTTTCCTTCTCCTTTTGATCAGTACTCCTCTAAGAATCCCACCTCAATCTGATCATCGCCAGTTCAAAACATTAATTTAACCTCAACAATTCTATATTTTATCTCCTCCATCCACGACACATTTGATGAAAATATTTTTTAAAAAATTAGTAAAAAATATTTTAAAAAACAATAATTATTTTACTTTTAAATATCTCTTTAATATTAAATAGAATGAACGTTATTATTATTATTATTATTATTATTATTTACCTGAATGGACTTATGGTTACTGTTAATTCTTAGTTTATATATATATATATATATATTTGCGTGTGGGTGAAGGAGTGACATTAAAGACCTTTGAATATTCTTGTTTAACTTGATCTAGTTTCAAATAAGGATTAATTAAAAAAACCTCGCATTGTAATCGGTTGATTAATTAATTTATATCGATTATCCAATGGGTTTAACAAAATTTACACGTCATCAAAGCCTTAGACATCCATGTGGCCCGAGCACCAGATTATTTATGACTCTCTTTTGATTGTTTGCTTTTTTATTTGATCGAAAAAATATATTTAGTCTAAATACGTAAAAGCTCATTTAATATAACACGCAAACATCATTTTTTTTTTTATGATTTCAATTAATTCCAGATTATTTCCTGATAATGAGAAATGTTGAATATTATTTGGGTTCATTTTTCACCTAGCTTGGTCAAGGACTAATAATTAAAAAAGTTTGCTCCACAGTTAGTTGATTAATTTACATAGTTTATTCAGCTAGTAATCTTTAACAAAATTTACACATTATAAAGAGCAAATATCTTGATTAATAGTAGTCCAACTTAATGATCACATGTTAAGTAAAACACTAAAATATGTGGGAAAATACTATTCACACTCACATTGTAAACACATATTCATGATCATCGTGGATTTACTATGTTCATGAGTTTTTTTATTTTGTCTATTTTCTTTCTTTAAAAAAAAATTGTCCTTTAAGGATCTAATTAAAAAATAATTTAGCTAAAATTGTGGAGAAAAAAAATTAAAAGATAAAGGACTAAAATGAAAGAGGCAAAAGAGATGGGTCCCTCCAGTTTCAATTTAGTCCTCATACATTCCAAATTATAACAATTTGGTCCCTCTAATTTTTTAGATTTCCAAAAAAGAATACTTCATCCTAAACTTTATTTTTCTTATTTTCAGTTCTTGATTTAAGAGGAGAGACAATCATCGGATTTCACGATAGAGAAAGAAAATCATCTTTGACACCAATTTCGGCCACTAAAAGAGTTGATCTTGGTGTCAACGAGTTCTATTTGACAAGGTAAGTTCCACTTATATATTTTTTCACCTTCAAATTTTCTATATATAAAAAAACATATCTGAGCTTGGAAAGATTTTTTCTTTCGAATTGGTTTCGGGTTTATGGATGAGTTTATTAAGGTGTCTAGAGTGTTTTGAGTATGAAAAAAAAAAAGAATTCTAAAATATGATTTTAGGTTAAAAAATATTAGCCTCGATTTTTCAGCTAACATAATGGCTTGAATCTAGGGAAAATCAGACAACACAATGTCTAACTTTATTTTTTTTTCAAAATAAAATTCAGGTGAATGACATGTCATCCACCCCATCAACAGTTTTTTCCCCTTTTATTTTATTTAATCAATTTTATTTGTGACCTTTTCTATTGTCATTTGATTAAATAAAAAATTAATTTTGCTAAACAAAGTCAATAAACACAACAGGGTCAAAGGCTTGTGTTGCGAGATCAAATATCTTAATTTATATATGTCTCTTGATTTTTCCAGTTTTGTCTTTATTTATTGTTAGTGACATTTTTTCATTTATTAAGATGCTCGATTCTTGATTTATTTAATTAGATACATGCCTAAACTTTTTGATTTATGCTTAATAATTTTTTATGTAAAAAAACATGTTGAAAAAGTCTACATATTCAATTTTTCTTATTAGAAAAAAAATCCAACCCATGGTGAAGCATGAGTTAAATAGCTAGTTATAACTAAATGATGTGACCCAAAATGTAAGAACTTTAGAACCTACAATCAAGATTGAGCACAACACGAGCGTGAGTCAATAGCTAGTTATAATTAAATAATGTAACCCAAAATATAAGAACCTTAGAACCTACAATCAAGATTGAACACAACATAAAAAAGCTAAAATCAAGTTGAAGAAAACCCAACACAATGATTACTTTAACTAAATAGCTGTAGTTATTGGATGAAAACACAATAACAAACCAATAATCAAAGGTATAAAGATGAATGCCACAAAGAAATAATTTTTGATAAGTTTTTAAAGTTTCATGCAGGACTAAGAATAAGAGAAAATTCTTATACAAGTTTGATTTTTGAATAATCAATTCTTCTCCATAAATACAAGCGAAATAACCTTATTTATAGTAGGTAAAACATACTAAACAATGCTAAAAAAAAGTTCTAAATAAAATACAAAAAAGAATACTAAATCAATTAAGAAAAATTGCAAATACTGAGCAATAATTCCTAGACCTTATTAGAATGCCTTTCTGTGATTGCTATAAAATTTTAACCTCGTGGGAAAAAATACATTTAACATCTTTTGACAAAATTTCATCCCAATCCAATGGTAAGATCGAAAGTTATGCCTATTAATATAAAACAACACATATGTCTATTAAAATAAAACCGTACATTAGAAAAATAAGCCCATCCCATGCCTCAAACCCAATAACCAACTATTTCCTTTGCATGGATTACATTAATTAAAGTTTAATCATTTCTTGTTGCAATCTGAATGCTTGACTTGGCCCAAATATCTTCAATTATATCAATAAATGCCTCTTTATTCTTATTGGCCCTTAACCTTGTAATTGAAACCTCTAATGGATCCTTTGATTATGCTTGTTGATTCTTATCGCGGGGTGCGCACAACGTCGAATGATAGTGAGTCTGCCTCCTGAATGATGGTGAAAAGGGGTTTTAGGTTTAATCATAAATTATGATTATATAGTTCAAGAGTCGCCATCTAATATTATGGTTACTAGGAAACCTATGATCTATTAGAGTCTGGGTAAGAAACTAGTTGTGCAAGGAAAAGACAAATCATCCCTAGTACACCCTACCTAAGGTAAACTGCATCATTGTTTGATTGTTTTTCTTGGTCATATTTCTATCCATTGGTCTTATCTAAGGTTTAAGGTAGATTTCACTTCGTGGGGAAGTCTCTACCTTACTGGGTTAAAGCCTAACTGTTCTAAGGTCTAAATTTTAGCATAACATTTGTTTCTTAAATATAACTAATTCCTAACATTCTGAACAAAATAATTGTTATGGTTTTTTTTTGTATTTTGATCAAACCCTAATGGATAATCATAAACTAGTTACGATATCTATTTTTGCATTTTTAAAAATATGATAAAAATGATTTTTATCTTCTTTTTAGAAAATATACATGAAAAACTTCTAGAATTTGACCATATGCACGAAACAAAATATTTTTTTATTTTTTAAAATGAAAATTTATTTTTTTAATTTTTTTGACTTTTTTTGAAGTCTCGGGGGAAATTCAGTATTTTTAATACTGGGTCCATATCTTACAGTGTAAATCTATAGCCCAATATTATGCAAAATAGTTGAAAAAACATGGGAGGGACCCACAAATATTTTTAAAATACCCTTTAGAAAATTTGAAGTTTTTTTTAAATATTATAATATTATTTATTTAAGATATTGGGTTGGACCCGACTCAACCATCCAGGGTGGACTAGAATAGGTCCAACCCGATTTAGTCGGGTTTAGGCTGACTAGCGACCCAATTGACCTCTCTCTCTCTCTCTCTCTCTCTCTTTGGGTTTAGGCTGGACCTGGCCTAGCCATCTGAGTTGGGCTGAAACAAGTCCAGGCCAACCCATATTAATGACATTTTACCATTTGCATGCAGAAGAAATTCTACTTGCAAATGACTTTAGGGGGTAAAGGAGAAAAAGAAATGGAAGGCTTACCTAGCTAGAGGAGAGGAGTTGCTAGTGGTGTTTCTGGTGGTGTAGGGAAGATCGATATGTGGTTGGTGACGGCAATGACGGTTGAGACACGGTGGTTATGTTGGTGCAAAGGAGGCTGGCGGAGGAGAAGAAAAGGAACTAGGGAGAGACTGATTTTTTTTCCAACTTTGGCCACAGATTTGTTGATGCTTATCGCGAGGGCGCGACATCGTCTAGAGACAATGGAGGCTCTCTGTCGTGCCTCTTGGTGTGAGGTGTTGGTATGTTGGGAAGGTTTTCGGATTTAATCATAAAATTATGATTAGTTTTTAGGAGTCGCCACCTAGTATTATGGTCACTAGGATGGTCTGCAAGAGTCTGAGTAAGGGACTGGTTGTGCAAGGAGAAGACGCATCACTCCCAGTGCACCCTACCTAAAGTAAGCTGCATTGTTGTTTGATTTGTTTTTCTAGGTCGAGTTTCTATTCGTTGGTCTTTTCTAAAGTTCAAGGTAGATCTCTCTTCATGAGAGACTCTCTACCTTATCGGGTTAAATCCTAACTGTTCTGAAGTCTGAATTTTAGCATCGCATTTTTACACTTTGTATCTTTAATACTTGAGGGTGTACTTTATCATGTAATTTTACACCCCATAAATATTAAAGTCTACATTTAGACCCCTAAAAAAAAGGTTGAAAAAGATTTTTGATATGTTGGCCAAATCTTAAAGGATAATCATAAACTGGTTACGATATCCATTTTTGATTTTTAAAAGTGAAAAAAAGATGCATTTTTTTATGAAAAAAAATATGCTTTGGAAAAATTTAGGATTTGGTCGTATGCAACAAAATACATTTTTTTATTTTTTGAAAAAAAGCTTTTTTTTTATGAAAAATTTCGAAAAAAATCGGGTATTTTAATACCGGATTTGTATTTTACAGTGTAAATATACAACCCGATATTATACAAAATTGGTAGAAAAATATTTGAGAAAATCACAATTTTTTTGAGAGGATTTTTGAAAATTTTTTATTTTTTATTATATGTATTAATTAATTAAATATTATTTAAACATGTGGGCTGGGCCAAACACAGACCCAAAAACAGGTGGGCTGGCATTGGCCCAAAAAGGTTGGGCCGAACTCAGCCCAACATATTGTTTTTTATTTTGGGGACGGGCTGGACTCGGCCCAGCCAACTGGGCTGGGCTAGAACAGGTCCAGCCCGAAGCAACTTAGTCACTGGCAGCCTAGTGACTAAGTTGCACGAAACAGGGCAACGTGAATTATAATTCACGTTGCGCTGTTCACGTGCAGCGATAATAGACAGAGAAGGGAGGGAGAAGAAGAAAGGAGGAGGGAGGCTTACCTGGTGTTGAGGGAGTTGGCGTCCTGACCAGTGGTGCACGATGTGGCTACGGTGGTGAGGCCGATGGCTGGCTCTGGTCATTGCTGGAAGAGGAAGAAAACAGAGGCCTGCGAAGGAGAAGGGAAGCTCGCGGTTGGAGCTGTCGGAGAGGCTAAGGAGAGAGATGCTACCCTGGCTGTCTTTGGGAAGGAAAAGAGCTTCTGGGCAAGGTGGTGGCCGCTGCTTCTGCTGTTGCCGCTGCTGCCGAGGTCACAGTGGCAGAAAAGAAGATTTTTACAGAGGAGAGAGAGAGAGAAGTGGTGCAACCACCACGTGAGATGGTTTGATGGCTACTGGAGGTGGGGATGATGGAGAGGAGACGGGTGATGAAGATGGTGGTGGCTGAAAGCCACAGTGGAGAGAGAAGGCAGAGAAGAGGTTGGTTGCAGGAAAAATGGGCAGGGAAGGCTGGTTTTCGGCCAACTTTGAGTTCGATTTACTTCTCCCTCACAACGTGAAATCTGCTCCTATTTATAGGGGTGGAAGAGGGTAATCTTGTCTTCACAAGGGAATAAATTCCAGCCCTTGATTCGATTGGAAAGGATCTCAACCGTTGGCTCAAAGTAGGCATGATGCACTGTCAATTTGCAGCTACAGGCTGCCTGAGGTGGCCTATTTGGAGTGGTGCCATGTCCGTTTATGTGCCAGTGAGCCGGTGACGACCATACCCAGACGTAGAGGGATGTCTGGTGATCAGTTTCGTGCATGGTTTGGCAAATTTGGTGGACGTTAAGTGCATTAAATGCACATGCAAAGTAGGTGATCGGACCAGATTTTTTGAAAAAATAAAAAAGATAATGAATAGTGACCAGACGAAGCGTCGTCCGATCCCCTTTTTTTTTAACTCAAAACTGCGTCGTTTAGGTTTAAATTAGGGATTTTTTTGAACTTCAAAGCAGTCCTCCCGCTTTTAATTTGTTACAATTGTGCCCCTAATTGACCTAAACTTTTGATTTAATGCAATTACACCTGTGCCAAATTTCAATTGGAACCCTGGATTTTCGTGCCTTTTGCACATTAGTCCCTGGTCTCGGATTTTTGCAATTTAAACCCTAATTGACCATTAAACTTTTAATTTCTTCAATTTAGTCCCCGGTTTTTTTCAATTAGGTCCCTATAGTCCGTCGCCTTTTGCAAATTGGTCTCTGGCTGCGAATTTCTTTAATTTAACTCCTAATTGACCCCAAAACTTAAATTTTCTTGCAATTTGGTCCCTAATTTCAATTAAATAACTTGATAAAAATTAAATTTGGTCTCTTAAAATTCCAATCTTCTCAATTAAACCCAAATTAAGCTCCCAAACTTAATTTTTCACCAATTAAGCCCTAAATAAAATTAATTTGACCCATTTAAAGTATAATTAAGTCCTTGCAATTAATTAAATCCTTCAATTGGACCCAAATTAATTCTTAAACATAATTAAAATTTAATTTGGCACATGATTAAATCAAATTGGCCTATTAAAAACTTAATTATGTCATTGGACTTAATTTTTATGCAAATTCGTCCAATAATCATTTAATTTGACTTTAAATTTGCATTTTTTTCTTCATTCTTGGGCATAATGGGGTACAATTAGATCTTTAATTTCCTCCAAAAATTGCAGCTTGATTTCCCGGTCTGCTTTCTCCACGTTGCCAGCCTTTATTTTATTTTTTGATTTTTATTTTGAAATAAATAAATAAATGAATTTTTAGGGAATAACCTAGAATTGGGTTATGACAATGCTCAATGCTTGGAATCCACCCTATTTATAGGACATGGAAGAGGGACACCTTGTCTTTACTGGTGCCAAATATTGGCCCTTGATTCGAACAAGAAGGATCTCAACAGTTAGTTTAAAGTTGTCATCATGAACTATCAGATTTTGACAATTCAAAGCTACCTGAGTTGGGCTCTTTAGGGTGGCACCACCGTGTCAATCAGCCGAAGGGAGCCATAATGGGATGTAGTCAAATGTCAGCATATGATGGTGGTGTATGTTTTTGAAATTTGGTGAAAAGACGAAGCATTAAATGCATTTGAAAAGTAGCCTTCTAAGTAGTCTTTTCGGGCTAAAGAAAAAGAAGAAAGCAATAAACAGTAACCACACGACATCGTCTGGTCAGTTTTTTTCTTACTGTTCAAAATGGTGATGTTTTGGACTTTTTAGGGTTTTAATTTAGGGTTTTGGCCAAAGTTCATTTTGATCCTCTAACTTTTAATTTATTTCAATTGCACCCATAATTGACCATAAACTTTTAATTTTATGTAATTTTGCCCTTACCAAACTTCAATATTAGCCTAAGATTTTAGCTTTGTTTTTTTTTTTAATCATTGGTCTTAGATTTATGCAAATTGACTCTCAATTGACCATTAAATTTTTAATTCTCTTCAATTTCACCCCTGATTTCAATCAATTGGGTCCTAGAGGCACGTTTTTCAAAATAGTTCTTGGCTGTGAGTTTCTTCAATTTAGCCCTTAATTGACCCCAAACTTCAAATTTTCTTGCAATTTGACACCTGATTTGAATCAACTGACTTTGTAAAAATTAAGTTTGATTCTCTAAAATTTTAATCTTTTAAAATAAGCCCAAATTGGGCTCCCAAACTTATTTTTTTCACCAATAAAGTCCCTAATAAAATTAATTTGACCCATTTAAAGTATAATTAAGTCCTTATACCTAATTAAATCCTTTAATTAGGTCCAAATTAATTTTTAAACATAATTAAACTTTAATTAGGCCCATGATTAAATCAAATTGGCCTATTAAAAATATAATTACGTCAATGGATTTAATTTTTATACAGATTCGTCCAATAATAATTTGATTTTACCTTGAATCTATATTATCTCTATAGCTTTGGGTATAATGAGATACAATTAGGCTCCCAATTCATTCAAAATTGCAGTTTGATCTTCCTTGATATTTGAAATCCTTCTAGCTTTTTTTTTTTTTTTTTCAAATTGCCAGTCTTCTTGCCATTATTATTCATTATTTATTTTAAAAGGAAAATGGGTAAAATTTTTAAGAATAACCCAAAAATAGGTTATAAAAGTTGACACCTCTTTACAATGGTTACGATAGAAAGTCTCGTAAGAGACTTTAGATAATAGGCTTTTTAAAGAAGAAAAATGAACGAGAGATAACAGACTCACTAGATCAAGAACTGGTCAATCCTTTTGAAAGTGTTTGAAGTGAGGGCTCAAAAGCCCACTCAGAGATAAAAGATATAGGACTAGAAAATGCACTAATTGAAGGACGCGGGCTAGAAAGCTCACTTAAAGGAAAATGAGATAGGGATAGAAAACGCACTATTAGAGATAAAGGCACACAAATATAAAAAGAGATAGGGTTAGAAAATGCACTGTCTAGTATACGAGGGCTAGAAAGCGTGCTCGGAAAGAGATTAGGTAAAAAAATACAAAGATTTTTCAAGGTGGTCTCATTGTAATGGACAACTTATCTAGGTGAAAAATACATATTTTTAAAAATCAATGAAAATAAAACTACCTTCATTAAATAACTTAAAGGATTCATTGAATTGCTAATAAACTAAAAAACAAAATACATTATAGGGATTAATTGCAAATTGAGAGAAAGTATTATACAAGCAGTAAAATATATAGATCATTGACATATTACAAATACGTTTTCGTTTATAAAAAGATTACAAATATGAATAGTTCTCTCTCTCTCTCTATTTTTATATATAAATGAACTTGTAATATTGCTAGATATGATATAACAAAGTAGATATAGAAATGATACTAATAATACTGCATGTATCATACATATATTAACCACAAAAGCATGCAAATCATTACATAAAAAAAAAATATTACAATGTTTCACTGTGTTTTCTATAAGAAAACAATGCGGGTTGTAAGATTGTTTTTTTTATCCTTTTATTTTTTTCCTGCTGCTTCTTTTTTTTCTCCTTCCACATTTAGTTAATTTAATATTAGAATTAGTGATTTATCTTGGTTAACTTAACTAGGGTTTCTCAAATTGTTTTAAAAAAATTATAGCATTAAATCCATGCTTGATTTGACATAAATAAAATAAAATTTCTTGATTTAAGAATAATTAAGACTTTAAGGACTAGAATTGACACAATAACAAATTCTGAAGCTCTTTTTTTTTTTAATGTTGTTGAGGTGTGCTTTTAGCATTTTTAGTACTAAAGGTTTTTTTTTTTAATTTCTAGTTTAGTTCATTTTTAATCTTTGTTTTCTAAGGTTTTTACATTTGCTTAAGGACTTTATTTTGTTCGAGTTTAAGTCCCTGAGCTTGAGATATAAGAGAAAGAGTCGTTGAAAAACAAGGAAAGATAGAAAGAGATTAGTTGGTTCGATTTAGATGAAAAAATAGACAAACTTAGTATAAAAGTGTTTCTTTTGACAAGAGGAGTGTAATTGAGGTGCTTTTGGCATCTTACATCTTTAAAAAAAGTACATCGAAGTTGAGAGAAGTTTTTAATTTTCAGCTTGATTTTATATTTTTTAATCAATTTTGGGGTTTTTTTAGTTATAAAGTTAGTTTCTTGTGATTATAAATGTATTTTTGAGGTATTTGTAAGTGAAAATGGGTTGGAAATCAAGTATTTGTATAAAAAAATGGACTACTTAATTTTTTGATAACCTTTGCATGCAAACAATGTATCGCATGTTGTTTGTTTTAAAAATAAATTGGCATCATTTTCCCAATAAGAATAAAAAAATTAAAGGCCTCAATGCTCAGGCCCGCACCTTTTTTAAAAGGCAGATGTATGTTGGGCCACTCAAGCCCAAATGCCTAAGCCATTAAAAAAAAAAACAATTTCTAATGATATTTAATATCTTAAAAATAAAATAGTTTGAAATATAATATTTATATTTTCTTTTGAATTATTAGGTTGATCAAAAATATTTTTAGATATTATTTTATTAAATTTCATTTAATTTTTACTTTACTCTCAAACTATTATTCTTTTTGTACAATCCATCATAATAATTTTTATATTCAATTACTTCATTGTGATCATTGATTTTTGTTATTATATAGTTAAAAAATAATTGTTTTAAAAAAATAAACTTATTGTTCTTGGTTTAATAGATTAATCTGAATTGATTCAATATGTCATTGTCCCAAAATTTTTTAAAAATATATTCTTTTATTATTTTTTTTTAAGTGAAACAATGTTTTCATCAGTTTTTTAAGTTGTCTTTAAACACTTCTAAAGAGTTTACTGCTATAACATGTAACTATTGTATTATTATTATTATTATTATTTACTACACTCATATTAAAATTATATTATAACAATGTTATTTTTTAGAATTGAAACCTGCTTTTAAAATAATAATTGAATATTGTTTGAAAAACAAATGTTCTGGTGATTTGTTTTTTTTTAAATAGAAGATGTTGATGAGAGACAATGGAACTTTAGTTATGGAGCTATTTTTTTTTTTTTTATCTTTCACTAGCTTTTATTTTTTATCAAATAATTAGCATAGAAAAATGTTGTTTTTTTAAATCAAAGATATTTATTAAGAAAAAAAGAAGACTTTTACTAGCAAATAATTTTGTTTTCATGGAGTTCAATTATTACTTTTTTATTAAAAAAATATCAGTGCTGCCTTGTAATTAAGTTAAAAATTTAACGGGATTCTCCCAACACATAATCAAATATCTTTATTTACATATCGATAAAATCTATTTTTAATATTTATTGGCTAATGTGATCCTCAATATGTTTTATTATATGCATGTTTTAGATTTTAAGTTAAGAATTATGATTTTTCTTGTGGTTAAAAAACACATTAAAAATACTATAATATTTTTTTTATTAAATTAAAAAATTAACCCGACTGACATCATTCACTTATCTAGTCATTTATCGTGACCTATTCTCTGATTGGCCAAAAGGATAATAAAAACTGAGAAATTTTCTTATTCTTTTTGTGGTGTAAAGTACTAGTAGTGCAAAATATGTGCAATAATCCAAACGGCGCCTATCACTTTGCAACGATTAGTCATTACAAATGGTAAAGAGTCGCTGTCTTCCACCTTTTTCCATGGTTTCTTTTTGGAGATGGATATATACGTGATCACATATTTTTTTGTGCTCCATAATGTTGTACCTTACATGTTGTACCTTACAAAAGGCACAATAAGTAATGGGGCCACAAGGTTAGCCCACTCTCTTGTCATGTTATATTCACTACAGTTTTCTTATGCCTTAGAATTGGCTCTTTATATCGAGAGATCTTCTGTCTAGGCAGTACGAGATTAGTAAAAGTCTTAGACTTAAAAAATATAAATTTTGATGAGAGTTCTAAGCCCTTTAATTTCTTATTGTTAGTTTTTATTTTATTTTATTAATATGGATGTCCGGATTAACTTATGCACATCTCAACTAATCTCACGAGCTTTAAAATTGATGATTATATAAGCCTCTAGTGACCATCGTATTATTGTTAGCCATTTTAATTTGACATAACATGACTTTTGCATTATTCATATTATCAAAAAATAATAAAGCATTAAAAATTAAAATTAGATTGAGACTCCCCTTGTTTCAGTTTATGAATCATAATATAAAGGTTAATTTTTATAAATTACTTATAATACAGAAGCTTTAAGTTAAAAATATGTCTGATAAAAGTTATTGAAAACAACTTTTTTGAAGGACATATATAGTGTAACTTGGAATTCAAAAATTAAAATATTTAATATTTGATTAAATAAAAAATTGAACATGGTTTTTTAATAAATTTTTAAATTAAATCAAAAGTTATTTCTAATCAAATATATTTATGACTTTTCTATGAGTCTAAAAGAAAACTTCAATGAATTTACAAAAATGATACCAAACAAAACCTAATTAGTTTTGGAAGCAATTTCATTAAAAGCAATTTAATCTAATCATAAATTAATCCCAATTTAATTTTGTCTAGTTAATTTGGCAGTGAACATTTGATATTTCTATTTCAAGGCTTGATCAGTTGGATTTCTAAACATTTTCTCTTTCAATTGGCTCTCCACTATATATGACTAACTGATCAACTATATAATCCACCAAAGCCAAAAGCCTGCCTTATCCAAACGGATTCTAATGCAATTGGAGTGCTTCTCCTCTATCGCACTTGCAAACTTGTTTGGATATATATGCGAAGGACTATAAAGAGCTGATATCAAAGTGTGGCCTTTTTTGTTTTTTCGTAAAGCAGAAAATTCATGCTTGCTTTTCATTGAAAGAGAAAGAAGAGCGAGTTTTTTTGGTCACATTTACAAACCCCATCAACATTTATTGATATAAATATTTTGCTTTACAATATCTATTATATCTATTGATTAG
>Ga0325404_1000123_pt1 | contig 73803 bp, 33 predicted proteins | sample PopdelMetagenome_18_FD_205664 | JGI IMG/M metagenome (GOLD analysis project Ga0325404, IMG submission 205664) | Populus deltoides microbial communities from Bellville, Georgia, United States - Xylem-Control-R1 | ecosystem: Host-associated > Plants > Phyllosphere > Stem > Wood/Secondary xylem...
AAACCAGTTGAGTTTCCTATGGAAGAATGCAGACTTTCAAATACAGGAGAATTGCTCAAAGATCCTTGTATATACCAGCGTCTAGTTGGTCGATTAATTTACTTAACCATCACTAGACCTGATATCATATATTCAGTTCACATTCTCAGCTGATTCATGTATGAACCATGTCAACCTCACATGGCTGCTGCTCTTCGAGTTGTTCGTTATTTAAAATCAGCTCCTGGTCAAGGTTTGCTTCTTCATTCAAATAACTCATTACAATTAAGGGCATTTTGTGACTCTGATTGGGCGGGTTGTCCTGTCACTTGCCGCTCCACCACTGGGTATTGTGTATTCTTTGGAAATTCTTTAATTTCATGGAGAACCAAAAGGCAAAAGACAGTTTTCTTATCAAATGCGGAAACTGAATACAGAGCAATGGCAGGTACATGTTGTGAGCTTACTTGGTTAAGACATTTACTAACAGATTTACATATGCTAATTTCAGATCCTGTTACTCTTCATTGTGATAATCAAGTTGCTTTACACATTGCAAAAAATCCTGTGTTTCATGAGAGAACTCGGCATATTGAAATGGATTGCCACTTTATTCGGGACAAAATTTTACAAGGTGAAATTGCTACTCGATACATGATTTCTTCACAACAATTAGCAGATGTATTTACAAAAACTTTGGGAAAAGAGAAGTTCAAACAGCTCATGTGCAAGTTGGGAGTTATTGATATTCACTCTCCAACTTGAGGAGGAGTGTTGGAAATTATATTAATAGTGTTTTGATGTAAATAGAAAAAATGTATCTTGAGATAAGTAGGAAAGATACGTAAAAATATTTTGTATCAATCTGCATTCAATTAGCTGTCATTTCTTATTGATCTCTAATTTCTTATCGGTCTCTGATTTATAAGAAAACCCTAATATATCTTGTATATATATTGAAATTAATTAATATATAAAAGTATTCCGCTTGAATAGTTTTTTACTTGTACTAGAAAGGAAAGAGGGGCAGTGCTCAACTATTACAAGACATTGACTAAAAGATGAAGTCAGACTGCTGTTTTCTCTTTTGTAGGAAGAGGCAAACCACCGTGCAGTCATCCATTTTCGAAGAAGTAAACTTCCTTTTCCATGCAGCTGTAGCAGCCTCCACCACTGACTTTGCTGCAGCCAGTTCACTATCTGATGTTGAAATTATGGATACCACTTCTTTGTTGCTAAGCACATCCCACACCTAAGAATCAGGAGGCAAGACGCAAATCAGTACTTATTACTTCACCTTTGAAAAAAGAAAAGAAAAAAGATTCCACCAACATCTTTGTGTTGAGTCAGTTGCTTACCCCGTCTGATGCAAGGACAACGAACTGGTCCTTGGAAGTTACTCTGTGATAAGAGATGTCTGGTAATGAAATTATGCCGTGATTTTTTAGTATAAAGTCTCCAAAAGCTCGAGACATGGCTAAGCCTGGAGAATCTTCATGAGGTAGCCAGACTCGATGGATGTGTGGCTCTTCCTTTAGTGCAAGTACTCTGCCATTACATTTCCTTATTCTTTCTGCTTCGCCTGGATTATAAGAGGATCCAATTTAAAAAATGAGTGAGAGGATAAATTTGCATAGGATCATGAAAAATTGTTGTAATTCTGCCTTTTACTTGAGAAGAAAGGATGCCTTACCTGGCACTCCAGGCTTCAAATCTGTAGTTAATTGAACAGGCATGATTCCATTCTGATCATTGATTCTGCCCAACACTGCTCTTGAGTCTCCAAGATTTGCTGTAATAAGATCATCACCCTGTTTTCATTTTTCCAAATAAAAAACATAAGAATGAGAAAATAAACAAATAAACACCATTCCTTTACACGTGACCAAAATAGGGATTTGTTTGCTCAAACCAAAACCAGCATGCTTTCTTACCTGCCTTAAAACAACCACTGCAGTGGCTCCACTGCAAGAGCAGTCTAGACTTCCTTGAAGCTTGATCTCTTTGTCCATCTCCTTGAAGGCACTAATACAAGCCTCTTTCCATTTATGGAAACCCTCACTTGGTGCTAAACCATCATCTGCTTTCTCATTGTTGTGATCTCTCACAGTCTTCATCTTTGCTGAAGCATTCTTTTGATTTAGCAAGAGCGATGGCAACGTATTTCTCACGATTTTGCTCACTATGTGACCATTCTTTCCATGCCCATCAAAAACTCCACAGAAAGTTCCATGTTCCATTCCATAGCCCTTTAAATAGAAAAGGTTTCAATCAGCAACAAAAGTTTTAACAACAAAAGGTGAAATCTAGTGAAGGATAAGTAGCATCAACCAACCTGGTGAAGAATAGCAGCGTCTTGATTTACTCCTTTGCTACCTTCTTTAGAGTAAAGAGAACCAACCTTCTCAATTCCGTGAGAAACAATAGTTTCTTGGACATGCATGACATTTTCAAGGCCATCATCTGCCTGGTGTATCTCTGAAGATGCAGAGGATATGCAGATTCCCATTTTTCAACTTGTACAGGTTTTCTAATTTCTCTACCAACTTATTGCAAGTCCAATGACCTATGAATATAATGAAATAGTTTCCTTAATCATGAAATTAAGGACCCCAAGAATGGGCATGTTAGCTGAATAATAATAATTATTATTTATAAAGCTTAGAGTGGCTCCCAGCGAGCTGAAAGCACAAGCTGCTTCAATAATTCACTGTTTTTTTAATTGTTGGGTGTTATTTTAGACTACCCCAAGATTCACTTAAAGGGGCATGTGAGGTGTATCTTGTGAGATTAGTATCTTAACACCCACTATTCCCTGTATGAAACTATTCTTTAATGTGTATCCAAATGGTGTTTCTGATAAAAAAGAGAGATGAAATATCCCATCCCAATGGAACTTCAAATCATGTTTTAGTAAACAACTAGTTAATTTAGTGTCCACACTAGTGCTGCGGTTCTCTATGTATATTTTGATGAAAAAAAAAAGAAAGATGAAAAATTTTGTTTCCGGCCTGAGTTTTAAATTAAATTGTGTTGGAATTATTACAACATGACCTTAATTAGTAGGTAGATTCAAAAAAAAAAAATCAATTCAATACTAAATAATAAAATTAAATAAAAACTTTATATTAAATGATAAAATTATAAAAAAAGGTCCAAAAATCCAAAGAAATTAATATAAATTAAAAGCTAGAATTGAAAAGGAAAAGGATGACAAAAAGGGCAAACAAACTTTGATTATATGAGAAAAAAAATTAAATTTTTTATCAACTTAATACTGAAAGATAAAATTAAATAAAAAGCTCATATTAAAGGATAAAATTAAAAAAAACAAAAGATAAAAAAAGTTAAAAAACTCAAAGAAAATAAAAACTCATATTAAATGATGGAACTAGAAAAAAAACACAAAAAATCATAAAAAAGAGCCAAAAAAACTTTAATTATATGATAAAAAAACATGAAAATTGATTTAATTTCAACTAAATACTGAAAGATAAAATTTCATATTAAAATATTGAATTGAAAAAAAAAATAAAAGATAAAATTAAAAAAAGACTAAAAAACTCAAATAACCAATAAAAAATCTTAGGATTGTTAAAAGAAGCTGAAGCATGTCTACTTTTATTTCTTTTTTTTAAAAAAAATACATAAAAGATAGATCGTTTGTTATCAATGGAATTTAAACAATCTTGCTTTCAATATGGATCGAATCTATGACTTCATCTTAAACCATGTATATTAACAACTAAACTAGGACACATATTTATTAACCAAGCAATATTTAAGATGATATATTAACATGTTTCCCTTGTTTATGGAATGAAAATAATTTTACTCTATCTATGTACACATCAAGCATGCAACCTTATCTTAAGTCACGCATATTAACCATTGAGCTATAATTAATATACATGTGGTAACAAAACAATTAAAATTATATATTAATTTGTATATATCTTCAAATCATTTTCGGAAACTTAGGATAAGATTAAATAAATTTACCATGTGAATTTTTAATTTGGGGGGTGGCAAAATATGTCTGGAATGTGGAGTTGTTAGAAAAAAAAAGGGCAATATATTAGAATAAAGACTAAAAAAAAAAAAAAACCAAAATCATCACAAGAAAGTTGGAATCCATCCATGCTCTTAACCGGTGCCGTCCATGAGCTCATCTTAGCATGTTGTCCATCTCAGAATACATTACATCCAAGGGGCAAAAAACGTCAGCTCCCTGGCCAAAGCAAGAGTTGAAAAAACAGATAGTTGATGCCCTTTTTTAAAAGGAGAGGATAGCTTGGATCCATGCCGCTTGGAATTAGTTACAAACAAATCATATGATAGTTAGACAAATTCATCAAACTATATAATTTATAGTTTTAAAATTCGGTCCAGTCTGGCGAGTCAACCCGGGACCCGGCTGATCTGGGACTGAAATCAGACCGGGTTGAAGAAAAAACAGGAGAAGAAAAAACTCGGTGTAACCCGACGATCCAGTTGACCCGGCAAGACGCGGTCAAAAACTCAGTTGCAACCCGTTAATTTTTATTATTTTTACTAAAATAATATCATTTTAATTTAAATAAAAAACAAAATTAACCTAAATACCCCGATAAATCAATCATAATCTAAAATCCTGATCTTGAAACAGGTAGGGTCTGAAAATTACGAGGCAAACAGTCTAAATCATATGTTTTTGTAGAGAGGAATTGTGTTTTTTAATACCCAGAAACAAGCGTCATGCCGGCTAATCAAACAATCATGACCGTACAAGCTGTGGTCTTCCATAAAAAAAAATAAATTGGTAGTGTTAACCGTTACGATAATCCACGTTGGCAGGTATAATTTTAGTTTAATTGTGGGTTCTACTCCCAATAATATGGGTTTTTTTTTTCTTTTGTCTTTTTCAATGTTGTGCCGGTGGCCAACCAATATTTAACTGTACCGTCATTGGAAGCTTGAAAAATATCATATGCTTTTAGAACCTTCATCAAAGAAAAGGTTTGTGGAGGAAATTCCTAGATTATGAAATCCTAACATTATTAATAAGATTGTAGTTTTTATAGTAATATTAATAATTATGAATGAATTTAAGTTCTAGACTTTTTAAATTTTATTTATGAATATTCGATAAAAATAAAATATAAATATTTTCATATTTTTTCATTGTTATTTTTTATATAATTTTATTAAATTAATTATTATTTTTTTATACATTTTTTTGAAAATTATCAAGTCATGATTTTTTTTATTAAAACTTGTTTTTTTTCAAATTATAGTATGTTTTTATTTAAAAACCAATGATATTAAAATATATTTGTTGGAACAAACAAATTATATGAATAAAGAAAGGGGTTTTTTTATTAAAGAAATATATTTTTTTCTCCTTAATTTAATTTATTGAAATTTTTTTATTAATATTTATTTTAATTAACTTTTTTTTTAAAACCATGTTGCTAATAAAAAAGACATATTATTTTAAAATAAAAAAATACATGGGTAAAAATGAGATTTTTTACAAAAAAATATACTTTTTCTATAGAATTTAAATAATTATATTTTTGACTCCGTATGCTACTAATATATTTTGAGATAGCAACAAATGTTTTTTTAAGAAACCCTAAACGCAAACTACTAAGCTTTAATAATAAAAAACTAAATCAAAGACAACAAAACCAAAGGAAGCCAAAACTAAGAAGAAGAAAATAAAGAATATAACCTGATTTTTAGAGCCTAACTCTGATACCAACTAATGCAAACCTCTTGATCACATGGTCAAGTAACCTCCAACAAAGTAGATAACAACCCGGAAAGTTGAAAATCCAGTTTGATAGAATCTTGACATAAAGGTAATTTTATATCTAAGAACCAAAGGTATTGGAAAAATATTTGGACCCAGAGATAATCTTGTATCTAAAAACCCTAAGTACGTAAATGATGCTACGAAACTAGTTAATTTTCGATAAGTCAGTGTACGATATTTATCCCTATAAAGAAAGGTTGTATTTCCACAAACAAACAAAAAAAAAACTCACGTTTATTCTTAAACTTGCTGCTAAATTTACAGCTAAAAAAAATATAATATAGTCTCCTCTAAGTAATCCTAATAGATCCCTTTTAGGTTGCAAGCTAATGGGTCTAAACTAGTAATCAACTAACATAAGTCCAATAATAAAATAAACCCTTAAACAATGTCTAATGGGCCATAACAAAACCAAATTAAAAAAATAATAATTCAATATTAAATAAATAAATAAATAAATAAAACAAGATAATAAAAACAAAGATTTCATACCAAAATTCCTCCATACAACTTGAATCTCCAATTTTCGCACATTCTTGGCAGATTTTGAGTCATGACTTCAAACACGTCGTTCTCTCTCGTCTGAATGTATTACCAGGCCTACCATATATGGTTGAGAATCTTAAGATGTCTAGTTTCTAGCCCAACTTGAATCACAGCAGCATTCAACTTGTAGCTCCAGATATGTCCCAAACAGTACACAAGGTCTATTCTAGCATATTTGACAAGATTTGCTAGTAACTTTGACCATTTGAAATAATGTTTTTTCATTTGACCTGAAAATTTTCCAAAATATAGTTTCATGTGTTTAGTATTTTCTTGTAGAATTTAAGCTTGTTCTAATGTACACTTTAAGAGATACGAGTAATTTCGCAAAACTTGTCAGTAGATATTTTAAAGCCAAATCTATACCTAACTTTGTTTGTATCAGTTCGGGTGTGATGAATTGTGTTACACATCTACTATTGGATAGGGCATGATCTTGGTGGAATACAGTGCGATCTAGGAGACCTGTAGGAACATAGACATGGACTGAATTTAGAATATGGTTTGAAAATTAGTTTTACTCATCATATCATTGTGGAGTGAAAAGAGTGGGAGTTTCTGGCCTTGATACAAAAAGACTTGTTGGTGCTTGATTATGAGAGGAGGTTCCATTCTCTCCATGTTTGCTTCACATTATGTACCTACTAAGTAACACATGATTGAAAGCTTGCGAGATGGATCATAATAGGAATTGAGGCAAGGGCTAATTACTTTTAAGTTTGATACAACTAGAGAACTTATTGAGGCGGAAGAGACCTTAGAGGAATGCATAAGAGAGGGCCAGCAGGGTCAGTTTAGGTTTTGAAAATGAAATGATGTAGATTACCCTTTAGGTAGACCCTTTTTTTCAAAGAAGAGCAAGGGATAGTTTAGTCAGTCTAGAAAAGAGGGAGGAACGACATTTGAATCTATTTAGAGTCCTGATGTAGGGTCAATTGGATGGCAATCAAACCCTAATGGTAGTTCTATTAGAGGAGCTTCAGAGCAAAAGATGATTATCTATCCATAGTGTGTCCAATATGGATAGAAACATTAGGGGGACTGTTTTGCATCACCAAAACGGTGCTATATTTTTAAAGGAGAGCAAGGATTGTGGGACTGCCCATATTTAAGCCGAGGGTGCTATTATTATACGAGTTAGGGATATTTTCAAAGAAACCACCCTTGGAGCACTAAGTTTATTTAGAGTAAGTAGCAATTAATGATTGTTGTCATAACCTGATTTTTTACCCTTTTTCTTATTTTTTTTTAATCCAAAAATAGAAAGAAAAACAACAGAAAACACAAAAACTATATTTTTGATGTATTTGCATCGTTTTTATCCTTTTCAACATCTTTTCAAAAGAATTAAAAATTTACTTTCAACGCGTTCAGTTTTTAATGCGCTCATTTCAAAATCATTGATTTATTTTTCTCATCGAGTCGATATTAATGTTGCCTTTTTCAAAAAAATCAAAAACAAAAAAAACTTTAGACAAGGGACCAAAAGTGAAAAAAAAGAAAATAAGAAAATAAAGGACTAAATTGATTTTGGATTGCTTGATCACCAAGTTTACTTGAGGACCAAACAATTAGGAGGAAAAAGAAAAATATTTTGCTATAAATAATGTGGGAATCTCACACACAAAGGAGAAAGGAGAGCATTAGCCCAAAAGAAGAAGAAGAAGAAGAAGAAGCATTATACCTCACATTCTCTCCTACACACTAGCAAACCCTAGACCCATCTTTATAACAACCAATCGTCACTCACAAAAGAGATTTTTAGACAAATTGCTAAAATATTGTGAAGTTTGGGACAAAATTGCTTATTATTGTGTATAATTTTTGAACTGTTTGAACATTATTAATTTGGTTTGATGTGTGTTTTTTATCTTGAAATGACTTGATAATTTGTGTTGATTGTGGGTTTTATTTTTAAGGTTGGTTTTTATTTGAACATTAAATGTTAGATTTGGGAATTGTGTTCAAATTTATGTTGATATGAGTTTTGATTTTGATTCATGTGTCGTAGTCCAATTTTTAGATTTTTTTCTAAAATGATAGTTTTCTTTTAAAATTATGAAAAATAAAATAAAAAAGATTAACAACTGGGCAAAAGTAGACTGAGAATGGTTTCAAATGTATGGAGGAACCAAGCTGGAGTTTTAGACAAAATTGGAAGCTCAATTGTACCCCATTAAGAATTAATTTGTGTAACATCCCCCATTCCGGGATAAAAACAACACTCTCATATCAACTGAAAACAGAGTATATTTTTTTTCTTCACTTATATATATATATATATATATATATATATATATATATATATATATATATATATTCATGGTTTTCATATTAAAATTTACTGAAATATCGACGGAGTCCCCCCTATACCGGAAGGTCCCAAGTTATAGACAAGTAACATGTTTACACTTCTAATAACTCGCATTTCATAACTTAATCCCGACCCAATCATCTTGGGTTTCAATTTCCACAATATTCTCACACTTATTACCCATGATATTAATGATATACATTATATAGCAAAATATCATTATGGATGAATAAAAAGTAAATACTTAGACATGAAAAATGGTTACATGAACTACAGAGATTAAGTTCATTTAATCAGATTTAAACATTAATTATAAAAATTAAGTTATACAAACATTTTCATGTTTACAAAATATAAGGGTATACCCCCTATAACCTAAATTACAAGAAGGGAACATAAGCTAAGATCTACTTCTGTCGTGCATGTGATGTTCCTGAAACAAAATACATATTATTGAAGGGTGACTATCATATAAAAAAATAACAACACGAATATCAAACAATTTCAACAGGGTAACATGCATTCATATTTTGTTCACATCTCCTTTCTGGTTTTCATTAGAATCTCTCCCTTATTCAAACTATTAATAATTGTTCCCTTTTTCACTATTAACCTCCATTCCAGACTTTATAAGATCAAACATGATTATCTTCGTTTAACCCATTACTGATACCCCTTTCACTAGTATCATGATCATCATCCCATAGGAGTCAATGCAAGGTGATCCCCTTATCTGGGATCCTAACATGCACTAAATGTATGCTAGCCAATACATGGTAATCCCCTTACCCGGGATCCTAACATACACTAAATATATGCTAGCTAAAACATGGCGATCCCCTTACCTGGGATCCTAACATACACTAAATGTATGCTAGTTGACGCCTCAAATCACACTTCTCATATTTCATTTGCCAGTGATAATTTCATCACTTAGCAATTCACACAACAACCTTTCCCCTTGAGTACACATACATTCAGTAATTCACATTTCACATCAGTAATATATATTAAAACATGGAATTTACCTAGAAGGTAAAGGTGTGATTCACCTACCTGCAATAGAAGCTCTACTCGTGCTTCCCTGTTGTTGCTGTTGCACCACGCCTGTGGTCCCTCATGCAAATCACAGGTTTATCTCATAAATTTTCCTCACTCAAGAATATGTTTTATGATAACCATATCAATAATCAATAAGTCTTTCTTTCAGTCATTTCTTAGTACTTTATGTTTTTCTCATTTCACTCATTATTATTGTCGTTCTTTGTCCAATCCTAGTTATCATTCCTTTCTTTATATTTGGACTATCACTGTCCAATTGTTACTGTCTCGTTTTTGAACTGTTACTATCTGATCTCTCCTCAGATTTTTTTAACTATATCTAGAGTTATAGAACTCCGATTCAAGTGAAATTAGTGTCGTTGGAAAGCTAAGACATTAGGCTACAAGTTCTATAATTTAAGGAGAACCCAGTTCTGCCTCTAAGATAGTCAAAATCACTCATCAACAAACACTTGGACTGTTACTGTCCAACTGTTACTGTCTCATTTTTGAACTATTACTGTCTGACCTCTCCTCAGATTTTTAACTATATTTGCAGTTATATAACTTCGATTCAAGAGAAATTAGTGTCGTTGGAAAGCTAAGACATGAGGCTACAAGTTCTATGATTTAAGGAGAATCCAATTCTGCCTCTAAAATAGTCAAAATCGCTCATTAATAAACACTTGATTGTTACTGTCCAACTGTTACTGTCTCGTTTTTGAACTGTTACTATCTGACCTCTCCTTAGATTTTTAACTATATTTGGAGTTATAGAACTCTGATTCAAGCGAAATTAGTGTCATTGGAAAGCTAAGATATGAGGCTATAAGTTATATGATTTAAGGAGAACCTAATTCTGCCTCTAAGATAGTCAAAATCATTATTCAACAAACACTTGGACTATTACTATCTAACTATTACTGTCTCATTTTTGAACTGTTACTGTCTGACCTCTCCTTAGATTTTTAACTATATCTGGAGTTATAGAACTCAAATCTATAATTTAACATCCAAACATCAATTCATAATCGACTTTAAAACAACTCATAAGACCTTGTTTAGAATATCTTACTCGATACGAATCAAGGTCTCGATCCCTCCTTTTCTTTATAATGAAAGCCGACCCTCCCCTCTTCTCTTCTTGTTCAATTTTTCTTGTTAGTCCCTTGCCTACCCGTGTTTATTTTTACCTATAACCCTTAATCTTGGATGGGTTCTTGAAATTTGGTGTTTCTCTCTTGATCTGTAAAAATAGATACTAAAACTGCCTCTCTTCTTTCTTCACGATAGTTGCAGATTTGTTTTTGGTAAGAAGAGTAGTATTTATACTCTATAATTATTTTTATTTGCATTTAGGCCCTATTTTCTTTAAATATAGTTGTTTCCCCCCACTTCTTTTTAGTTTAGTTTATTTTCTTTAATTTAATTCAGTCTTGATTATCTCGGGATTTATAATTTGGGTCAAAGTAACAGATTTAAATAGGTGCAAGAACTTAATTAGATTATTAATAAGTCAATTTGATTTAATCATAGGCCTAATTAAAGGTTTAATTAAGTTTAAGAAATAATTTGGGTCAAATTAAAAGATTTAATTAGGTGCAAGAACTTAATTATATTTTTCATAGGTCAAACTAATTTTATTAGGGACTTAATTGGTGAAAATTAAGTTTGAAAGCTTGATTTAAGCTTAATTAAGAAGATTGAATTTTAAATGACCAAATTTAATTTTTCGAAATGCAATTGGGAGAAATCAGGGACAAATTTGAAAGAAAATAAAAGTTTAGGGGTCTATTAAGGGTCAAATTGAAGAAATTCAAAACCAATTACCTTTTTGCAAAAGGTACACGAATTCAGGAGCCAAATTCAGTTGTAATCAAGGGTGAAATTGAAGAAATTAGAAGTTTGAAAGTCAATTGAGGACAAAATTAGAAATATCCAAGACCAAGGACCAAGATAAAAAATGCGTTGAAATCAGGGGTTGCTTTTGAAACTTGAAAAGGGTGAAATTGCATTGATTCTTAGAATCAAAATTAAACTAAGGACCTAATTGAATAAATCAAAAGGTTGAGGGCTGAAATTGAAAGAGGAGTTTTAAACCTAATTTAAACCTACAGAGCTAAAACAATGCCATTTCATTTAAATGTAATGGCACGTTTTGTATAAAACACTAAAAAAAAGAGAGATACGATGTCGTTTTGAAGGATATTGTTCATTGTCTTGTACCTAAAACAAGCAGAGACAATTTGCTTAGAGAGGGGTTTTAGGTGCCATTTTTCCTCTCTAATGTAATCCTAATTACCAAAAAAAGCTTCGTCTTCCTGATCTTTTTATGAAGGAGGATCCCACTAACCTTATTTTAGTCCTGCCCCTTCTTTGATATTTCTGCAAAGCTAGTCCAAAAACCTCTGCAGAACCAGCCTTCCCAACAGTTCTTTGGGTTCTAGTTTTTTGCATTAAGGGCTAAGAAGGTTTGAGAGGGATGAATGGCTATGATGCATCTCCACATGATGTCCCTCACCCCCTATAAATACCAACTCTATGGTAGTTATGAAAAAAAAAAACAAAGTGAAGAAAAACACCCCTTCTACCCTATTGGAACATTGTTTAGCAACCAACAACCCCCTCTTCTCTAGATAGCACCACCACAATTCACCACTCCCAAGAACCTCTGTTGTGAGATGCCAGCAAGACCACCACCACTAGCACCCTTCTCATGACTAAGTAAGCTTCCTCTTCTTCTCTTGATTCTTCACTTGCATGTGATACATGCTAGTAACGTGAAGATTAATTCACATTATTGGCATGTAAAGAGAAAACCACCACTGGGTCGGCCTAATGGTGGCAAAAGATGGGTTGGACCAAGCTTAAAAAATAGGCTTATTTGGCCGTTTATTGGCCCAATAAAACAAGTTGGATTGGGCTTGAGCCAAACCCATACTCGTGGGCTTGGACCTTAAGCCCAACAGGCCCAACCCATGTGGTTGGGCCAAACCCAATCTAAACATACAAGCATGTTTGGGATGACTTATTTTTTCTTAAGAAATAAGACCTTGTTAAAGCCTTTTTTGCCAAACATGGCCTTAAAGGCATTTTTAATGCCTTTGACTTTAGGCTAAAGACGTGTTTGACAAACATGCCCTAAGCCTTTTCCCTTTAGCTTTAATTTGTCTTTATTTGCGTGTCTAGCCAAATTGATCCTTAAAAATTTTTAAAATAATTTTGAAAAATTCAAGGACCATTTTGAAATGGGTCCCTTGCATGTTTTTCAACAGTTCTTGCTTAATATCAAACAGACTTACACCGTAAGATACAGACCTGATATTAAAAATACTTAATTTTCAAAAATTCAAAAACAAAATTTCCTTTATTTATGAAAAACTTAAAAATAGTTTTTTTAGAACTTCATTTAATATCGGACTATAAAATTACACTATAAGATACGAATCTGTTATTAAACAAACTCGATTTTCTCTGAAATTTCAAAACAAAATCCAAAATAATTTTTTATCTCATTTCAAAAACACAAAAAAATATGTTGTTTTCGTGCATGTTGGAAAATTCTAAGGGTTTTTCATGCATATCTTCTAAAAAGATAAAATCATGTTTTCATCATGTTTTAAAAATACAAAATGGATATCGTAACCAATTTATAATTATTAATTAGGGTTTGACCAAAATGTCAAAATTTTCAGAACAATTAATTTGTTTAATTAATATTTGGAGGTATAATTTGTTTAATTATACCCTTTTAGGTAGAGACTTCCTCAAGAAGGGAGATATGCCTTGAATCATAGATAATACCAACAAATAGAAACACAACTTGGGATAACAATTAATCAACAATGTAGCTTATCTTAGGTAGGATGCATTGGGGTTGGTGTGTCTTCCCCTTGCACAACTAGTTCCCTTAACTAGACTCTCGTAGACCATAGGTTTCCTAGTGACCATGGTACTAGGTAGCAACTCCCTCTAATCATAACTTTATAACTAAACCCAAAACAACCTTCGATTTCAAGAGATAGCTCCGTCATTCGACGCCCTGCATGTTGCAACATCAAGGATTATGTTTGAATTTCATGTTTGTTTGCAATTGAGTTAAGTTTGATTGATAAAATCTTTCTTAAAAAAAAAACATAAATAATAATTAAAAAAATACAATTTTATTTCAAATTGCATATAGCTAAAATTATATTTGCATAATTTAGCATACTAAAAATCATTAAAAAAATGATATTTATATTTTGCATGTATATTGGATTTAATAACTAATTTATTAAAGCCATGAGAACTTGGTCTGCATTTCAAAAAATACCAAAAATCTATTTTGTTTCTTTTACTATACGGGACTATGAACTTATACGTAAGATGTACTTTCGATTTTAAATAAAAAAACACTATCTTTTATTTTTCACGTTTTGACTTTTGAATGGTTAGGTTTTAACCTGATAAGATAATGACCTCCTTATTGAGGACTTTTCTTAAATATTAGACAAACCAACGATCAGAAAACACAATGATCAGACCTGGCTTTTTTAAGGCCAAAATTGATGGACTTTTTTTTTACCGGGTTTGAGTATTTATAATTGCATTATATTCATTAACAAGACACAATTCACGTAGGATAACATAAATCAACATTCTCATAAAATAGATTCTCAATACACCTGTTCAAAATATTATATTTTCATACTCGTAGGTTTACATTACATCATATTGACATACTTATAAATTCATAATTTTGTTCTAGTTGCGTTATCATCACGAGTTCATACAAGAGTGCCGAACAACAAGTTAAATAACAAGTACTTTCGTTATTCTGACCTCATGTAATTTCATAACATGACATCATAATAAGATGAATACCACATATGTATATTCATACACATCATATCAACATGATCTCATATTCACATTCGTGTTCCATTTCAATTTTTTTTAATTACAAGTCTTTACAAAAGGAGTCGGACGACTAGTTAAGCGATTAACACATCTATTCATACAGAACTCATATCACCCATAACATATGAATATATAGTTCTTTTCAAGATGTGTGTGCCGCGAAAGAGATTTCCTTATGCATCATGTTGATATGATGTCCCTGTTATAGCACAAGATAATTTCAAACACTATAGGCAATTTAAAAACATAATAAAGTAACATTAACATTACATTTCATTCATAGACTAAAAAAGCATAATTCTTTCATTTCTTATTACTTATGTAAATACCACCATTAATAATTCGTCAATTATAGAGGCTAATTACAATACTCAAACCCGATCATTCATCTCAAATACCATTAATCGAACTAACATTATTATCTCCTTAAAGCACAATAATCGTAGTTCTTTCATATACTTGGTATGTACAAAACATAGTATACATGACTGCATAAATTCTTGAAACTAACTCATAACTCTCAAATCCGGCTATCCATTTAGGATACTATTAGCCGAATCTAATCATTTATTCATCGTGATCATCCACTTAGAATGCCATTAGGCAAAACTAATCATTTATTCATCTCAGTCATCCACTTAGGATGCCATTAGCCGAAACTAATAATTTATTCATTGCGGTTATCCACTTAGGATGCCATTAGCTGAAGCTAATCATTAACCAATCAAATGTTCTAGAGGCGGTTTATGAAATCACTATAACATGATAATATCCTTTGAAATGATCATTCAAATGATTCATAACAATTTGACATTCACTATAACATAATAGTAGATCCTTTGTAATACTCGTACAGACGTTCCGTAATAGTTTAACATTCAGTAAACAAAATAATAGATCATTTGTAATACACAAACAAACATTCTATAACAGTTTAGCATTCAGCATAACACAATAGTAGACCCTTCATACTACTTATCCAACCATTCATGACAGTTAATGTTTGAATACTCATATAGATGTTCCGTAATAGTTTAACATTCAGTAAACAAAATAATAGATCATTTGTAATACACAAACAAACATTCTATAATAGTTTAGCATTCAGCATAACACAATAGTAGACCCTTCATATTACTTATCCAACCATTCATGACAGTTAATGTTCAATACAATACAACAATAGATCCCTCTTAATACTCACACAACCATTTGTGATAATTAACATTCAGTATAATACAATAGTAGATCTTTCGTAATACTCACACAACCATTCGTGACAATTAACATTCAGTATAATCCAACAGTAGATCCTTCGTAATACTCATACAACCATTTGTCACAATTACATTCACTATAATACAACGGTAGATCTTTCATAATATTAACACAACCATTCGTGACAATTAACATTCAATAAAATACAATGGTAGACTTTCGTAATACTCACACAACCATTCGTGACAATTACATTCAATATAATTCAACAGTAGATCCTTCGTAATACTCATACAACCATTCGTCAAAATTACATTCAATATAATAAAACGGTAAATCCTTTGTAATACTTATACAACTATTCATCATAATTACATTCAATAAAATACAACAGTAGATCCTTCATAATACTCGTACAACCATTCGTCACAATTACATTCAATATAATACAATGATAAATCCTTCGTAATACTTATACAACCATTCATCACAATTACATTCAATAAAATACAATAGTAGATCCTTCGTAATAAGCATACAACCATTCGTCAGCAGCCTAAATTCATAACAACCAAATCAACATCTTATAGTCGGTTTAATATTCATCACAACGTAATAATATATCACCTCAAACAGGTTATTTAAAAACATTAACATTTTCATCATCGTTTCAACATTCATCAAGAACTCGATCGACATTTCATAATTGTTTCGACAATCATTAAAAATTCAATCAAACACTTCATCGTCGTTTTATCATTTAACAAGGATTTAATAATATATCATCATATGTAAATCATTTCAAAACATAAACATCATATGAGAAAAAGGTGGAAACCACCTACCTGTTCCATCTGCGGGTTGTTCTTGTTCTGACGAAGGTACAATCTTGGTTGCACCTCCTAAGACATCAATGGTTACAAATCAGTACATTCGTATTCAATAATCACCCAACTCGTCACCATGCACACTTTAAATATATATACAAGTTCATATTCCAGTGTTCTGTATATCATGATCACACAGTGCACCTATTTTAACCATTGGCCTAATTTAGACATGTAAAACTATTGCAGAATTTGTCAACGAAAACTAGTGACGCAAATTCATCAGTGGCAGATTTGCTGAATGCAGAATCATCAACGACTGAATCGCTGATGTCACCCTAATTTGATAGCGAAACTGATTCGTTGTAGACAACACGATTTCGGCAGCAAAAACTTACTCGCTGCAATTCGACAGCAAAAACTAATTCATTATGGACAATGCAATTTGACAGCGAAAACAGATTCATTGCTAACACCCTAATTCGGCAGCGAACTGTCTCACTGTAATTCGGAAGCAAAAACTGATTCACTGCGAACAACACTAATTCGCTGCAGACAACATAAATTTTGGTAGAACACTGACTCGCTGTAGACCACATAATTTTGACAGCGAAAGCTAATTCACTATAGACAACACAATTTTGGAAGTGAATGTTGATTTGCTGTGAACAACACAATTTCAGTAGCGAATACTAATTCACTGTAAACTACACAATTTGAGCAACGAATGTTGATTCGCTGTAGACAACACCATTTCGATAGCGAATGTTGATTCGCTGCAAGCAACACCATTCGGTAGCAAAACCTGATTTGTTATAGACACCACCATTCGGCAGCAAAAACTAATTTGCTGCAGACAACACAATTTAGCAGCGAAATTGATTCGCTGCCGATAACACAATTTGGTAGTGAAAACTAATTCACTGCCAACACCACAATTCGTTCTTTGGATCTAGCAGAATCATATAATTTTAGCATGAACACATGCAAATTCAATTCCAGTACATACTTTGTCATTAGATGTTTGTTTCAGCTGTAGCATGCTTTCAAGGTTACAAACACACTTTTTTTGCACTTAACATCGACCAACACATTTTCATACAAGTTCTTCAACCACATATGCAGAATTCATGACATTAACACATTTATAATTCTGTTTCGGTTTCACATAATTAAGCAACTTTAACAATATCATCATCTTTGCATTTTATCCCTTTAATTTATGTTCTATTAAGCCCTAATCATGGCCGACCACCTCTCTAAGTTTTTGCATTCAAAATTGTACATTTCCTCTATTAAATGTTCTGGAATTAGGTTCCCCGTTCAGCCCCATTTTGCATCTCTCATTCTTGTCTAATTTTCCTTAATAGTTGGTGTGAGAATCTTAGGCTATTTACTTTAGGTTTTCTTCTCCCTTTCAATCATAAGGCCCGAAGAATAAGTGGAGGAGTAGTATGGTTCATACCTAATGAATTTAACAAGTTCAATGCAGGTTGCAGTGGCCTGCTCTCCCTTTTCTTTTTGGTTTTTTTCCTTCCCTCTCTTGCTGTCCAGCTGACCTCTAGGCTCCTCTTTCTCCTAGGTTTTTGTTTTTGTCTACTTCTCCTTACTCACTTCTCACTCCATGCTAAGGGAAAGTGGCTTGCAGGCTGATTGAGTTTGATTTTCTGCTTGGAAGAGGGATGTGTGTGCTGCAGTCATGGCTGCTGCCGATTCTGGAGGAAGGTTTAGGCTCCAGCTTCCACCATGTTTTTGATCACTTTTCCTTCCCTCTAGCTCTCTTCTCACGCAGCACCCTACGAGATCTGCACGTAGCTGGTCGGTTTCAGCCTTTTCTTTGGGAAGAGGGAGAGGGTCTGCTGCATGCAACTGGCCGGTTTTGCTTTGGGAAAAAGAGAGAGGGCCTACTGCCTAGGGCTGCTGACCGTTCATTTTAGGAAGAGGAAAGGTCACCCTACCTCTCTCCTTGCATTTATACCCCCTCTTAAATGGGAGGGGGGTGTTTGGGTGCTAGATATCTTTGGTTCATATCCCTCTTTTGAGTTATCCTAGGTTAGTTCCTATTCCAATTTTCCTCTAGGATAGGCCAGTACAACACTAATTTTTGTTAGGTTTTACAATGTCGTTGCTGATTCAGAAGTCGATAATAAAAACTGTGTCGCTGCTGATTGAGAGATCGACAGCCAAAAACTACGTCGCTACTGATTCAAAAATCGGCAGCCAAAAACTGCATCGTTGTCGATTCTGAAATTGGCAGCAAAAACTGTTCCGCTGCTAATCCAGAAATCAGAAACCAAAACTGTGCCACTGTGATTCAGAAATCGGCAACCAAAAACCGTGTCGCTGCCAATTCAGAAATAGGCAGCAAAGACTGTGCCGTTGCCGATCTAGAAATCGGTTGCCAAAAATTATCGCTAATGATCTAGAAATCGGCGGCCAAGTATTGTGTCGCTGCCAATCCATAAATTAGTAGCCAAGTACTGTGCCGCTGCCGATCTAGAAATCGGTAGCAAACTGTGCCACTGTTGATCCAGAAATTGGTAGCAACAGCGAAGTCGTTTTGGCTTAGCTCTTTTTCTGTTGTTGGGTATTTACACTTAGTTTATATTACACAGGTAAACAATGCATCCTACCTTAGGTAAGATGTACTAGGTGTGAAACCAATACACTTTCTTTTATTTTCATGTTTTGACTTTTGAATGATTAGGTTTTAACCTGATAAGATAAGAACTTCTTTATCGAATAGGACTTATATTAAACCTTAAACGAATCAATGATTAGAAAACACAACAATACCTTAGTTTATATTAGACAATTATACAATGCATCTTACCTTAGGTAATGTGTACTAGGTGTCCTTCCTAAACACAACCAGCCCTCTTAACCAGACTCTGAAACCATTTAGAGTTCCTAGTGACCAAAATACTAGGTAGTAACTCTATCCTTTTTTTACTGATAAAGATTAAGAATTCCTTGTTCTTTTCACCCATAACCACAAAGATCCTGGTCTGGGAGGATGTTCGTCGCGACATTGCACACGTGTGACAGAATGGTGACTCCACTAAGGACTTCGCTAACTAAGCTTTATTGTTTGTCTAATTGATGTGTTTTATATTTGTTAGTCTGTACTTTTTTAACATGCATCCTTTTATGCTTTAAATTATTTATTGCTTATTGGTTTGTATATTTTTATTATCAGCATGCATACTTTTTATGCTTTGATTTTTTATATTGCGTATGCATTTGTATATTGAATATAGATTAATGCCTCATGCATCACTTGCTTTAATCTTTTCTTGAGAGCACACACAAGCTTCCAGGTTAGGTGGGGGATTGATGGTCTTTCCTATAACTATTAGTCAGGGTTTAGATGTGTGAAACACCCAACTCATATCCAAGTGTCTGCTCGGTAATGGTGGACATATATGCCTTAACTATTCTCGTAACACCCTCATATTGTCTTTATGAAGACTGTCACTGGGCAAATCCAAGACCATTCGAGACCAAGTAGAAAACCTACTCATGTCCACTTAATGAATAGAACATATCCTTAAGACGTAATGTGTCACTTGTAAATTGCATCAAGAAAAGCCTGACATGTAGCATCTTGAATTCTAGGACTTTTGGGTAGCAAATGATCATCATATAGATTCTACAAGAGTCTGATTTATTACAAACTGACTGAGATGAATATGAATTCCCTTGTTGGTGTAGTAAAACACCAGATGACGACCATTGTCACCCTTTAAAGGGCAAACCTGTATTCAATTTACCTTTTTCACATGAATGTCATATTTATTAGCTTTGCAATAATGCATGTCTTTCATTTGCAGAAGAAATATAGGCCCGCTCCTAAACGTCAACCCTTACCAAGATCTACAAAAAGCAAATAAGAGAATTCAGCATGAACAAAAAAAAGATAATTTTTGAGAAAAGAAATGGCTCAATTAACTGATCTAATAATACAAACCATTTGTTCCAAAAGGAAGCCCCAATACATGGAATCCAATACTAAGAAGCTCACTGTGTGAAATGATATATAAATATTTCAATGATTCATGAAACACTGTTTATTCATATCAAGTAAAAAATAGAGTGATTGGTTTTTGTATTATCACGTTCTTATTGATACTTTGCGTGATATCATTTATCATTTCAACAATTAAAGACCTCCTCGTCTAAGCCCCATTTTCTAATTAAAGCTTCAGTCTCCAAGTCTTCAAGTGCCTTCACCTTCCTTCTTCTACATAGCAATTGACTTGCCCTCTGATGCTCCTGTTCAGCAACCCTGAATAACCAAAGACAAATCAAGATCCCCAGAAAGCTCCTCATTACTAGACCCAGCCTGAGCAATGAGGCCAGATTCTTCGTGCTCTTTGTTTCTATCCAAGTCTATAATGAAGCTTCCAGTAGCTATGGCTTCTTTCTTAAACCGTCTTAACAAGCACTCTCTAGGAGACTCAGGTTCACTATCTGAACTCAGACCCAAATGGACTATGATCAATTCCCAGCACATTTAAAAAATTACTTGCGATAGATGTGGTAACTTCATCCAAGCTGAGAGATTTCGTTGCCACTTTATTAGCCTTGTAACTTGATTTAGTTTCCACGGGTTTTCATTCTCTAGAAACTAGCTCACAGCAAGCTGGCTTCCAACTTTTTTATTTCAGATTCTAAAATGAGCAGGTTATTAAAGGCTGATTCCAGATCTTCCATGGTTGAGCCTTTCCAGCATAAAAAAAAACAAAAAAAGAATTAAAAAACAAAATGAAAAAAAAAATTAATCAACATGTGAGGAAACACAGCTCTGTAATTTTTTAAACGTGAAAATAAAATTAAAAACAAAAAAAATATGTGGGAAAAATTAAAACTAAATTCTCAACCAGTTTAATATTAAAAAAAAAATTCGACAAAGATAATTTTAAAAAAAACATGTGGAGAAACATTGTAGCAAAACAAAAATCATGTGGGGAAACATTGTAACAATTTACGATGTTTTAAAGAAAAAATCCACGAAGCAAAATTTTCAACCAGTTCAATATATAAAAAATAAAATCGACAAAGATCATTTTAGAAAAAAAATTTCATAAAAAAACCGTGTAGGGAAACATTGTAGTAATCCATGATGTTATAAAGAAAAAAAATTACAGTACTAAATTCTCTACCAGTTCAATATTAAAAAAAAATCGACAAAGATAATTTAAAAAAAACACAAAAAAAGAATAAAAGAACAAAAAACAAAAGAAGAAGACAATCTTGGAAAAAAAAACATGTAAAACGCAAAAAAATATGGAGGAAAAAAGGGGAAAAAAAGTGAGGAAAAAAAAAACAAAAGGAAAATAAACAAAAAAAGAAGACAAAACACAAAAAAAAAAATAAATGACAAAACAAAAAAAAACTAAAACAGAAAAAAAACACGTGGAAAAAGCTACAATACTTTCCCCATAAGTTTTAGAGTATTTGTTAATATAGTTGGTCTGAATTAGCGCAACTTCAAAAGGTTTTTTTAAAATGAGTTTAAAGAAAAACATTTAAATATATAAATCAAGCTAGAGAATTAAATCTAATCATTATTTGGATTAAATTATTTAATTTTAATGTGATGTTTTTTAAAATCAACTCAAATCAAGATTATGTTTATGAAATATTTGAATTTTGAATTAGCAAAGATGAAATAAAATTATGTTTCTCCATCTACTTTACAAGAGAATCACACTTCAAATCTTTTAGTTTGTAATGTCAACCACTACACTTGATCTTCGATAGGGTAATACAACCGTCAAATCTAGTTATCAAATTGGGAAGGTGGGAAGGTTTGGCATGCATTATCTAAAATTCAAAGCAAATTTGAATTAAGATTGTTTTTTATTTGAATTAATGTATAATTAATCCTAATCACAAAATACCAAATTTGAATCAATTCTCAAATCTAAGAACTTTGTAGTCAAAATAAATTTAATACAGTCTTTTAACTTTGAATTGTTGGAATATCAACTCAATCTGTGATTCTTTGTAAACAAAAAATGGTTTTAAATGGAGTGCAAAATAGTAAATAATAATCGTTTTAACGTCATTATTTCTTCTCCATCAAACTAAACCTAATTTAAATAAATCCCATCTAATCAAATTAGTTTCTACTTTACCCACATTAAAAAGGGACTTGAATGGAAAAAAGGTAAAAGCCAGGGGTCAAAGTAGAAAACGTTTGTAACTTAAAAGTCAATCAAGCCCATTATACGGAACCCCACATGGATCTCAGTGAGTACATCAAGGATAAGAGAAAGTCACAGAATCCAATCTAGAGGGTGCGGCTCTCTATCTGTGTTGGCACAGAGGTATTTAGCTAGCTTGCAGCTGTAGTAGATTTCTACTTGAAATGGAGAGATTAATGCAGGTGCCTTATGAAGCAACGGTGAAGGTGATGTTAGCATCTCTGGAAAGAAATTTGCTACCAGATGCGGTGATCAGGAGGCTCACTCGCATGCTCTTGGCTGACCGTCTTCGTTCTTGCTACAAGACATCCTCTGAACTCCAGCTAGCTGACCTTCTCCAATTCGTTCATTGTAAGTTTTTCTAACCTCATATATATGTTTGCATTCATCATTCATGTCTCTACATGTCGAGATAGAAAAAAACTACGCGAAACAAAACGTCTTCAAATTAGAACTTAAGGCAAATTATGAGTTTGGGGTGATTCACAGGCGGCAACAAGTCATTGCTAAAAGCCATTAACGACAACGGCCAGGCTAAAACGACACATCCTTTGGTTTCAGAGAATTTATTTTCTCCTCATTAAGAATTTATTTTTTTGGTGGTTGCAAATAAGAATTATTTTTTTAAGGTGCAATTGGCTATTTTCAACGTTTTTAATAGTGCTGATTACTTGATTATGATGTGGGATTTGGACATGGTGCCGTGGGTTGTGTTGGGAATTGGAATCAAGTTACCTATTGGGACCCTTTTAGTTATAAATTCCAAGAACTTGAAAATTTCTGGAATTTGAATAAACAAGAAGGAATCAAATAAGAAATTAAATCCTAGTAAAAACGTGTTTGACAATGTGGTTGCGGGTGCTTTTCAAATAACTTTTCGTGCCAAAATGCATGTCAATGATATTTTTTTATTTTTTAAAAATTATTTTTGACATCAGCACATCAAAACGATCCAAAACGTATAAACCATATTAAATTTTAATAAAAAAATCAAATTTTTTGGGAACATGGGTTGAACCGCGTTCCCAAACACTTTCTAAATAGCTTAGAGGTGAAAAGAAAAACAATAAGAAATTTCACGGTGAGACGAAAAGGAAGTCATGAACTTTGAAGTAAAAGAACAATTTGTTCGAAGCCAAGGAATGAATTCGTTTAAAAGTAATTTAGAAATTAGAAATTGAATTACTATTATTATTATTATTATTATTATTATTATTATTATTATTCTCTTTTTATATGTCCTGATGTGTGAAATGGTTATGTTTGTGCCTATGTTTGCAGCTCTAAAAGAAATGCCTATAGCTATCAAGACTGATAGGCCAAAAACTCAACATTATGAATTACCAACCTCTTTCTTTAAGCTGGTCCTCGGGAAAAATCTCAAATACAGGTATGTTCATGCATCATGATTGGAATGGAATTTGTTTTTCATAGAAGTGTCATCAGTAACAAATAGATCTTTGACATTTGCGGCTTTAAATTATATAGTATGTACTGTGATGCATGCAACAATTTGTCAATTTTCCCCGGAGGAAGGGGTTGAATGAAGTTAGTACAAACTCAAGCAGGAATACAGGTCTGCTACAAGGTCAAGAATTACATACCAAAACTAACCAAAAATTAAGGGTGAGCATATATTCGAATGATCTGGTTTGAACCAAAAAGCTCAATCAAATTGATTTCTTTTTCTCAAGGTTTTAATCCAAACTAAAATGAATAAAAAAATAAACCAATTGATTAGGATTGATTCGGTTCGGTTCCATTTTATATTTATTAAAACCAAATGAACTATTTTTAACAAACTTGAATCTAATAACTCTTTGGTTTAATTTGGGTTTTTTAATTTGGTTTGATTTAGTGTTTTTAGATTAGTTATTCACTTCCTCTCATTTTCTTTTTCACTCTTCATTTTTTTCTTCTCAATTTTTCAATATTTTTCGCTTTCCTCTCTTGCACGTCATCCTGTCTTTTCCTATATTTTTTTGACTCGCACTTGAATTTTTTTTTTTTTTTTTTATCTACCTACTCGAAACCAAAAGTTTGGGAAATAGCTAAATTTTGAAAAATTGGAGAAGTTTAATGAAAAATGCTTTTTTTTTTGTTTGTATTTTTTGAGAAATGTTTGAAAAATTGAGGGTAAAATACAATCCAGTGATCAACATCTCTGCTTTAATCATTTCAAATTAGTGTGTAGAAGGCCATCAATTTTGATATTTTATGAGCTGATATGGTTTGCATTTGAACTAGTGCAGCTGTTGTTATTTTTCTGATAAATCGAACACCTTGGAAGATGCCGAGAAAGCAATGTTGGAGCTGTACTGCGAAAGGTCACAGTTAAAAGATGGACACACTGTCCTTGACGTTGGATGTGGCTGGGGGTCACTCTCTTTATACATTGCCCAAAAGTACAGTAACTGTAAAATTACTGGGATTTGCAATTCAACGACACAGAAAATACACATTGATGAGCAGTGCCGGTATGCTCCCTGATATATTGGCACGTGTTTATAGGGTCTGACTTTGGATTCAGACATCTAGTATTGTCTGATTGATAGCAATATTGCCCACTTTATATTTTATAGTTATATTCTCGGTTTCATTTCTTTAGGGATCTTCAGCTGCAGAATGTGGAGATCATTGTTGCAGACATTAGCACATTTGAAATGCAGGCATCCTATGACCGTATATACTCCATTGAAATGTTTGAGGTGGGTGCATTTCATGCTACATTAGGGATGTGAAGGTCAAAGTTGACTTGGTTTAAAATTGAATTTGTCCTTTCGCAGCATATGAAGAATTATGGAGATCTTCTTAACAAGATATCCAAGTGGATGAAACAAGATGGCCTTCATTTTGTTCATTATTTCTGTCACAAGCAATTTGCTTACCACTTTGAGGTAGAGCTGCACAAAATTTGTTGAGTGGAATTTCATTCATATTATTGTTTTAAATTAGCTATTCTTAAGCATCTCTTCATTGAGAAGCTGCAAATTTTGAATAAACTTACATTCCAACCTCTTTCTATTCAGGATGTTAATGAAGATGACTGGATTACTAGGTATTTCTTCACAGGAGGTACAATGCCTTCTGCAAATCTGTTACTTTATTTCCAGGTGAGCACTGCAATCTCATTGTCAAATACATGCTTTACTTTCCAAGCATACCAGGCTCTAGATTCAGATCTCAATCCAAGCTTCTGGTGATGTGCCAAATGATTAGAAATACAATATTAAATCATGAAATTGACATGTATAAGCATATCAGAACACGAGAGAATTCCAAACGCTGCATGAGTTTCATTTGCTCACTTATCGAAGGCTCCCTTCTAAAAACTCTCTGCGCAGGATGATGTTTCCATTGTTGATCATTGGCTTGTGAATGGCAAACATTATTCACGGACAAGGTAAGGATGAAAAACTCCACACTTATGACAGCAATAATGTTCTTGGTTAAGAAACTTTGCTTAAAGTTCTAAACTTTCCAAATCAATTACTCGGTTGCTGCAATGGATCATCTCATTTTTTTTTACATTGAAATCTCTCAGTGAGGAGTGGCTCAAAAGAATGGACCGGAACCTAGCTGCCATTAAGCCAATAATGGAGTCAACCTATGGTAAAGATGAAGCTGTTAAGTGGACTGTTTACTGGAGAACATTCTTCATTGCTGTTGCAGAACTCTTTGGATACAACAATGGAGAAGAGTGGATGGTTGCACATTTCCTTTTTAATAAAAAATGAAGTATTCCATTATCCTTTTCAGCAGAAGATAAGACTATGTTGGAAGAGGTGGTGCTGTACATCTCTTTTTCCAAGTCAATAAGGCCTTAATGATAAGGGTTTAAGTGAATCTGTCGACTGAATAACCACCATTTTGAATGTGTATTCCGTTGTCAGTTGAATAACTGTGTTCTTATATCTCAAACACAGTTGTAAATTGGGTTAACCAATTTCTCAGATTCTGTTTTATCAAACAGGCGAGCCGTGCTCCAAGTTTCTCAGTTAATTCAAAATTTCCTTCTTTGATTTCAGTTTTCATTGCTACATTAGGAATTGCTTGTAGAATGCTATTGATGCAATCATATTATTTGATAGTTTTATCCATATTTACATAGTATTTTGCCTATGTTTTATATATAAAATATCTTGATATTCGTTGTTTTATGTTTTGAAGGCACTTTTGGATGTAAGATTCAAAAAGGAAGTAAAGTGAAGATAATTGACAGATTTGACCTTCGATCGATGTTTTGTGTAGAGCTTGAGCTCTAGCGGTCGAAATGAAATGATTCTAGTGGCATCAGAAAGCTAACACTCATACATTTCTATACATATATGGCAAGAAAAATAAAAAGAGAAAGAACATGGAAATAATAGCCTTCAAAAACAAATCTCGTATTCTGCCAATGATGACCTTCAACTGTTCCAACTTGAATATCTTGAGCTAGAAAAGTCTATTTGATGTAAAATCAATTTTGTTGGATTCATGACTCGAAGATCTATCAGCCTACCAAATTACAACAGAAAAAGAGCTTATGTGAGATATATATGATTTTTCTATGATGACACATGAATTTAGTCAAGCTGGATAAACACAATGTTTCAATTTTCCCACAAATTTAGCCAAGCTCTGTAATTAATTAAGAGAATCGGATATTCAATATAAGTGAATAAATAAGCCAACAAAATTAAGATAGCTCAAATTGCAAGATGGGTTATATTCTTATGTACATGCATAAAAGAATAATATTAATGTTAATTCTTGGTCAACAAGTGCAAAAATATACACAAACAATGATATCCAATGGTTAAAAAAAGTATGTAGAGGCTTATTAACTAGATTGAGATGGGAATATGTTAGAAATTATTGATGCTGATGTGGCACTAACAAGTTAATACTGGATGACATGGTGTTAGCGTGTCAATACTAGCTAATGTGGCGTTGATGTGTCAATAACGATGGATGCTACTCACTATTGCTCAATCGAAGGAGAAATGGATGGGAATCCATGGTACCATGATATCAAATAATTTATCCAACACTAAAAGTATCCCACGGGGGCATCCAATACAAATATGAAAACCCTACGAAGGTTAGCCATGGACTATTACTTCGATGCAAAAGTGTTATACAAGAGGTCGTCCAATGGAACATTGTTGAGATGTTTGGATCGGATAAAAGCAAAAAACAGTGCTTTAGAAAGTTCAGGTTATGACTCTTGGCTATGAAAGAAAAAGGATTCATAAAGCTCAAATAATGTTTTAGGGTTTTAAAAACTTTGGATCATTGTTAGTTGCTTGATTTAATGTCTTTCAAACTTTTTTTTTTTTTGCCATTTTTTATTGTTCTAAAGAGATATCCTTATTTGCTTTGATTTTTCATCTTCTTTATTATTTATTTACGCATACCCCTCAACATTTGAGTTTTTTAGGCTCTTTTAGTTTTGGATTTTTTATGGAATTTCCTCAGTCTTTGATATATGAACTTCCACATGCCCCCTGGTGTGGGGGGTGATCCTAGTCAAGATTTGTAACATCCTCTTAACTGGGATAAAACACCTGTCACATATCAAATGGAAAACATGGCAAATATTTTTTTATATATATACAGTTTTCTTATAAAAGTCTACCGAAAGTTTTACTAAAATTTTGACAGAGTCTCCACTATGCCAAGAGGTCCAAAGTTATTGACATATAACATGTTTACACCTAATATCCCACATCTCATAACTCAATTATGACCCAATCATCCTGGGTCTCAATTCTACAAACATCATCATCATCTCAACCACAATATTTATAACATACATTGAACAACAAATATCATTATAAAAGGATAAACGAGCTAAACACACATACATGGAACATGGTTATATGAATTTCTCTTAGTCTGGAACCTTTGAATAAAACTAGCATTGTAATACAACTTGTGGATCGTAGTTTTGTTTACCTACTTGGTGTGATAGAAGATGTCCTAGTCAAGATTAATAGTTTGGTCATTCCATACGACTTTTGTATTCTTGATATGGAACATGATTCTTGTGATTCATCAAACAACACTCCTATATTGTTTGGGAGACCATTCTTGAAAACTGCCAATACAAAAATTGATTGTGGTAAGGATACTTTATCTATGAAGGTAGGAGATGAAAAAATTGAATTTAATTTTCATGATGTAATGAAATATCTTTACAACAATGTTTATTCTATCACATGTTATGACCAAGTTGATAAATGTGTGCAACAAGTTTTTTATTATGATTGTGAGAATGGATTAAGCGTGGCTTTGAGTTATGACTATGATTTTACCAAGATAGAAGAGATGGAGAGGCATATATGTGTTCCCTAAAACATGTACAAATTAGCATTGGTTTTGCAAGCTTTGTAAACTGTCCCCCATGATGCAGGAGTCATTTACCACATCACAAACAGTGAATGGATGGCGCCTATCCATTTGGTGTCTAAAAAGACTGGAATCACATTGGAAAAGATACATAATGATGCTTATGAGAATGCAAGGATTTACAAAGAAAAGACTAAGAGTCTTTATGACCGAATAATTATAAGAAAAGAGTTTAATGTTGGAGACAAAGTTATTCTTTATCATTCGCGTTTGAAACTTTTTCCTAAAAAGTTTCTCTTTCATTGGATTGGACCCTTTGTTGTTTCTAATGTTTTTCTTTATGGTATAGTTGAAATTACAAATTTAGAAACAAACAAAATGCTCAATGTCAATGTGCATCGCTTGAAACCTTTCTATGAAGGTTGGACGATAGAACTCACTGCTTCTGTGGAGTTAGCTGAACCAATTTATGAAGAATGAGCATGCCACATGTCAAGCCAATGACACAAAATAAAAGCGCTTACTAGGAGGCAACCCAGCACAAAAAGAAAAAAATTCAGATTTGCTTTCTCTTTCCCTTATCTTTTATTTTTCACATTTTACTTTATTTTTAACATTCTCTTATATTCCTTTTCTCTTATTTCAACATTGAGGACACTGTTGTGTTTAAAGTGTGGGGGTATTAAGATAATTTTGGTTTTTTTTGTTATTTTTCAAAAAAAATCTATGTTTGATTTTTTTGAACTCCCATTGGTTTATGAGAATATGAGTATTATGTATGAGAATTAATTAAGATAGATGAAGATATAAATTGAATGAATGAGTGTGCATGCAAGTTTTAACATTTAATTGGTTTAGGGATTGACTTTGAGAATATGTCATGTTGACTTTATAGTGTTATACCAACGCAAGCTTTTGAGCCTTCAACATTATATTCTTTTATTATGCATTTTTCAATAATATGTATCTCTAGAACTTCCTTCATATCTTGTTGAGATTACATTCGCATTACATATATACATGGAGATGATAAAGGCATTAGGAATTTTAACCACTTGAGCCAAAAAATCAATCTAAAGCATATTATTCTTAATGAGCCCCTTTTGAGCTTGTTTATCTTTTCTTTGCTTTATCCATGTACAAGCCTTAACTTTTTATATGTTTTTCTTTTCCCCTGACCAAGGATTAGTAGAGCATATACTTGTGATATCTCATGGAATTATGGTTGGAAATTACGTGAAAAGAAAGAAGAAGTGATGCTTGATGAAAAGATGGGCAAAGTTGCCAAAGGTGAAAAACAAAAAGAAAAAAGAAAAAAAGAAAAAAAAAGTGTTCCTTTATGTTCTTAAGATTTTATGTTGAAAGAGCTTGAAATCAAAAGCAGTTAAGCATTGGTGATTAAAGATAGAAAATTTATGTGCTTTGATGAAATATCTTATTTGAAATATCATTTTTCATAATGCTCTACTTTCTTTGGTTTGAACCTTTTCTTTTACTCTCTTTTACCTTACCTTAACCTTAGCCTCATTACAACTGGAAAATAAGACCTTTCGATTCATGCATTACTTGTAATATGTTAGTAATGGAGATGAGATTGAAGAACAAGCTTATGGTAGAACATATTCATTGATTGAATTTGAGAGATTTAAACACATAAGCCCTAAACACATGAGTGTTGAGTGTATATCAATGAGAGGACCTATCACTTTGGCATGACATAGATTTCATTTAAATCCCGATGATTAATTAAGTTTTGAAGTTTGCATATAAATAAATTCATGAAAATTTATACGCTTTATCCTTCTTGATTGTATGCTTGTTTATAATGCATATATTCTTGGATATTGATGGGAGATTAGGGGATTAGTCATAGTGATTTGATTTAATTTAATTTCAATTTGATTTTACCTATCCTTTCTTGAGAACGAGCAAGAGCTAAGTGTGGGGGTAATTGATGCAACCATATTATTCGATAGTTTTACCCACATTTAACTAGTGTTTTGCTTATGTTATATATATAAAATGCCTTGATATTCTTTGTTTTATGTTTTGAAGGCATTTTTGGATGAAAGATACAAAAATGAGTACATTGGAGGTAATTAGCAGATGTGACCTTCAGTCGATGTTTTGTGCAGAGTGTGAGCTCTAGAGGCAAGAAAATAAAATAAGGAAGAGCATGGAAATTGCAGCCTTCAAAGTCAAATCTCGCAATCTGCCAATGTTGACCTTTGGCCATTCTGACTTGAATATCTGGAGCTACAGAACTCCAATTGATGCAAAATCCATTGTGTTGGATGCCTGACTCAAAGGCCTATCAACACTCCCAATTTCAGCCAAAAACGATGTCATGTGAGGGAGATATGATTTTTCAAAGATGACAACTGAATTCTGCCAACAAATAGGTTTCGTGAAGAAACGAGTCCAAATTACATTTTGAAACATCTAAACCGACATCTAAGTTTTTATTTCAGAAATTTAGCTCCTCTGAGTCAAAGTTTGAAGATTTCATGCAAGGCTATTTCTCATTTTTTAGGAAAATAGTTATTAAATGTAAACTGTCTACTTAAGAGAGGACTATTTTGTAAAATAGAGACTAAGATTTCCTAGGATATAAAAAGAATGAGAGAAGAGAAGGAGGAAGCCAACCAAGAAGAGAAAAACACCCCCTTCCTCTAAGAAACCCGAAATCATGCATTCGTCCTTCTTTTTCATTAGTTGTTCAACAAACATGCAAGACTAAACTCGTTTTCTTGGTTGCAAGTACACGGAAACTTTCAGATTTCAAGAACTGTGAGATCTATTTTACCTTTTCTTGTCAGTATATATGATGAATATGTTTGTTCTTCTATGCTTATTTTTTCTATAATTGTTTATTTTAATTGCTAGAGCGGACTCATGCAAGACTAAACTCGTTTTCATGGTTGCAAGTACACGAAAACTTTCAGATTTTAAGAACTATGAGATCTATTTTACCTTTTCTTGTCAGTTTATATGATGAATATGTTTGTTCTCCTATGCTTATTTTTCCTATGATTGTTTATTTTAATTGCTAGAGCGGACTCTAAGTTATTATTGTAGACAATCTATTGCTAAGTTTGATATCAAAACTGGAGTTGTAGTATATGAACTTGTAAAGCAACTGAGTTTAATAATTGTGGCGGATCTACGTTATTAATTTTAGAGAGAACATTCAATCAAATCAAACATAGACTGCGAACAGTTATGTTTTCTTGATCAATCAATTTATCTAGTTCTTAAGGCTGCCATTGAATTAAATTACTAGTGTAGACACTGTGGTTGTTTGATGGTTAGGGTTAGTTATACGATAGATCCGTTAAATAACCAATGTTAAGAAGAGATAAAATATTCATAATATAAATTGATGTCTCTTTTCCATAATCAGTTCTGATTTCTGTAGGTGGACGTTTACTTGTGATCAATGTTTGTTCTCTTGATAATTTTCTAATTTTATTTAATTTTTCTTGATAGTTTTCTATTTTCTTTTGCTTTAGCCTAGATAACGTCAAAACCTTCCCAAATTGCATATTATCTAGCATAAAAATCTGACTTGAACCTTCCTCATGGGATCAACCCCTTGCTTGCTCTATACTATCTTGTGTGTTGTGTTTTAAGTTAGGATAATTAATTTGTGCAACCGCGACATCGCAACAAATTCATTTCTACTTTGATCGAACCTACCCAAAGGAACGAAGGGTTCCTCTTCCTTATAAGTGATGCATTTTTTTCTTCTAATTAGCAACCACATTATAACAACATATCTCAAATAATTAATCAAGGAAATCATAAGTTCTCCTCCTATCCTTTCTTCCCCTCTAATGGCCGATCACCTTACATATGTTCTCTCTCTCTCTCTCTCTCTCTCTCTCTCATCTCCACATTTAAGACCATTTCCATCACTAATATATGCATCAAGAATACTAAACCAATATAAGGAATTTTGTAACTTGATTGAGTAAGCTTTTTGGGGATTTGAATTATATGTTTCAGACATTTTAAATCATTCAGGGATTTCATATAAACATCATTATCAATTGACCCATATAAATAGGCTGTGACTACATTCATCAGACACATATCTAGCATTTCATGAATTGTCAGGCTAATGAGATATCGAAATGTAATTGCATCAACTACAGGAGAATATGTTTTATCATAATCAATGCCACGTCTTTGTGAAAACTCTTGTGCCACAAGACGTGCTTTATATCTTACAATTTCATTTTTCTCATTTCATTTTCGCACAAATACCCATTTGTATCCAATTGGCTTTACACCTTTAGGTGTCTGGACTATAGGTTCAAAAACTTCATGTTTTGCAAGTGAATTTAATTATGTTTGGATTTATTCTTTCCATTTTAGCCAATCATTTTTGCATCGATATTCTTCGACAGATTTAGGCTCAAGATCCTTATTTTCATTAATAATATCAAGCGATATATTATATGAAAAGATATTGTTGATAATTATTTCATTTTGATTCCATCTTTTTTTTTATAGAGACATAACTTATCGAGATCTCCTTATTTTTACTGTTTTCAGGTGCCTGCACCTCTTCTGGGGTGTTATATTAGTTATGTCTATCTCCTCACGAAAATTTTCTTTCTGAATAATGCCAATTTGATTATTTGCTCCTTTTCTTTTTCGAGGATTTTTGTCTTTTGAACCAATTGGTCTATCACGCTTCTAGCATGCCATAAACTCATTTGCTATAATTTTAGTGGATTGTCCTACTAGGACTTCAATTCGGGTTGGAGTATTTACAGCTAATATATGAGATTTGGTTATTTTTTTTTGAGTTAGTGAATGCATCCGGTAGTTGATTTACAATGTCTTGAAAATGAAGTATCTTTTGAACTTCTAATTCACATTGTTTTGTACGAGGATCAAAATTCAATAATGACAATGCATTTCATGTAATATCTTTATTCAGCTGTTTAAATTCTCCCCCTGATGCTGGAAACATAGTCTCGTCAAAATAACAATCGGCAAATCATGTCATAAATGAATAACTTGTTAAGAGCTCAAGATATTTAATTATTGATGGGAACTCAAACCCAATATATATTCTCAACCTCCTTTGAGGACCCATCTTTGTACGTTATGTAGATAAATTAGAACATATACCGCACAACCAAATATTCTTAGATGGGAAATGTTTGACTCATTACCAAAAACCAATTGTAATGGGGAGAATTTGCGATACGCTGTTGGCCTAATGCGTATAACTGTTGTTGCATGTAAAACAACGTGTTCCCAAACAGAGATAAGAAGTTTTGTTCTTATGAGTAATGGTCTTGCAATAATTGGAGATGTATAATAAGTGATTTAACAAGACCATTCTGAGTATGAACATGGGTAACAAGATGTTCAATGTTTATCCCAAGTGACATGCAATAATCATTAAATGCTTGGGATGTGAATTCATCAGCATTGTCAAGATGAATACTCTTGATTATATAATTTGGAAATTGTGCTCGTAATCTAATAATTTGAGCAAGTAAACTTTCAAACACCAAATTACGAGTAATTTTTGGTTATTTGGTTCATTGAGCTTTTAATTCATTATTCCATTGACTTCAATTGTACTAATACTTGTGTAGTGCAAACCTGAAGATAAAACGAGTAATTTTTTCAATATTTGTTTTTCAGTAGAGACATTTGATATGATGTAAAGATATTCTATATCATTGTCATTGGCAATCTCAATATGGTACCCGTGAAGTCGTTTATCTTTGAAACTTAGTAGATTTCTCATTGATTTAGTAGAGAGAACAAAGCATTATCAATAATAAATCTTGTTCTATTAGGAAGCGTTATATTAGCTCTTCTAGAGCTTTTAATCAAGTCTATTGAACCTGATATTGTATTCACTTTTACTTTCATCATTCTTATATTTGAAAAATATTGATTATGCCTAAGAATGGTATGTGTTGTTGCACTATCTGCTAAGTATATATCTCAATAACTGATATTGGGATTATTTAGAACATGATGTGAATCCATATTTTCTTCATGAAAAGAAATAAATATATAATAAGTTCATAATAAGATATAATTATTATAACACAATCTTTTTCATTAAATAAGCCAACATGAAAGGAAGAAAACAAAACACATTGAAATATACTAGCATAAAGGAAACACACTGAAAAGATAAACATAATTTTGAATTCTGACATTGTTATACTAACTAATTATTATCATTACAAAAAATATTAACTTTTCTTATAAGTTTGCTCAAAATAATTTGCAACGTCAAGGTGTGTTATATCTAAAGGATAAATATCATCATTATCTTGTTGTGGGTGAGAAAAATGTATTTCTATGTTCTTTTCCTTTCCTTTTAATGAGGACTGATATAAATCCACAAGATGTTTGGCCATATGACAGGTATGAGACCAATGTCCTTTCATTCCACATCGATAACATGCATTTTCTATCTTCTTGGTATCTCCGCTATGTATATTCTTCTCATTTTGTTGTTTCTCCTCATTCTATGAGGGTTTGTAAGAATTTGATGTATTATGACCATTATAGTTGCGGTAATTCAACCGTCTTCTCCCATGGTCACGTCCTCAACCTCTATTACGACCATGACCATAATTATAATTATATCTCGTAAAATTCATTTCAGGGAATGGAGTTGAACTAGTTGGTCGTGATTCATGATTTTTCATTAAAAGCTCATTATTTTGTTCAGCCATAAGGAGACATGAAATTAGTTCAGAATATTTCTTAAAACCTCGTTTTCTATATTGTTGTTGTAGGAGCATATTCGAGGCATGAAAAATAGAGAATGTTTTTTTCTAACATATCATCGTCGGTGACATTGTCTCCACACAAGTTCAATTTAGAACTGATATTAAGCATTGCAGAATTTTATTCACTTACTGATTTAAAATCCTGCAATCATTAATGTATCCAATTATAATGAGATTTTGGGAGAATAAATGTCTTTTGATGGTCATACTCTTCTTTTAAATTTTGCCTAAGAATAAAAGGATCTTTGATTGTGAGATACTCTATCTTTAACTCCTCATAGAGATGACGAAGTAAGAAAATCATGGTTTTTACCTTGTTTTAACTAGATGCTTCATTATCATCTATAATGGTGTCTTTAAGACCTATGACATTCAGGTGAATTTCAACATCAAGGATCCATGACAAATGATTTTGTCTACGATATCAAGTGCCACGAACTCAAGTTTGGCAAGGTTTGTCATTGTTACTTCTACTTCTTGTCAAAAAACCAAATATAATTATCTGCTTCATCATGAAAGCGAGGAGAAATTTGTGCTTCTACTTCTTATTAAATATAATTTTCTGCTTCAGGATGAAAACAGGGAGCAATTTATACCGATAATGTATATAAAACTATATTTCAAGAAGCATACAATAATAAAATAATATAATAAATAAAGAATAAATAGAATATATAAAAACAACATAGATTAGGGGACGAAGAAAGAACACTTTTATTTCATATGAATTTGTAGTTATATATGTGTATCATATTCTATCAACAATGCTCTCTCACACACACACACACTTGTAAGTTTAAACGTTATAAGAAAATATAGATTTAAATGAATTTGAAGAGATTCAAATAAACTTAATAATGATAAATAAACATAATAATAAAGGGGTGTATAAAGCACCTAGATATTGTAGTTTATTTTAGTATTTTAAAAGAATTTTTTTAAAAAAATTAATTTTTTAATTCTAAATTAATTTTTTATTGATATTTAGAACTTACTATAAAGAGTCAAGAAAGCGGGTCTTTTTTAGGCCCCGTTTGTTTGCTGGAAAGTAGTTTCTTTTTGGAAAGTGAATTCTGGAAAAGTGAATTATTTTCTGATGTTTGACAGTGTAATAGAAAATAAGTTGGAAAATATTTTTCAGTGTTTGGTTATGTCATGGAAAATGAGCTAGAAAATAACTTATTACTGTTTTATTTTTCTCAATTTTATTAAAATAATGAGGAATAAATCTTACAAATTAAAAAGTTGAATGAAAATGAAATTGAAAAAAAAATATAATTTCATAAATTATCTCAAATAAAATAAATAATAATCAAAATAATAGAGATCAAATCTAAAAAAAATAAAGAAATTAAAATAATAATAATAATAATAATAATTAATATTTCATATATTTTTTCAAATAAAATAAGTAACAATCAAAAAAATGAGGACCAAATTAGATACATAAAAAATTTTAATAAAAAAATGATAAGGGAAAAGTAAATAACAATTATAAAAATGAGAACCAAAGTTAATATAAAAATTAAATTTTAAGAGATGAAATTGAAAAAAAAATATTCAAAATAAAATATATATAGCAATCAAAAGTTTGAGGACTAAATTTGATATAACCAGCAAATAATATGACATTTCTAATTTTTTCACAACTTTCAAAAAGTGTTTTTCGTTTAAATTTTTTAGGAAAACACTTTCTAGAAATCAAGTTAAAATTTTTTTTAACTGAAAAATATTTTTTGTTAATTAAATTTTTTAATGACAAATAAATATAAAAAAATTTTAATTTTTTTTTAAAGTAAATTGTAAAAAATAAACATAGCCTTACTACTGCACATATTTTCTCATCTAACTTTTATTTATTTTAAATGGTAAGCCAGTACCACTCTCTATATCTTGTTTCTGTATTTTTTTCATGGTTCTTGGTTATGAAGAGATGTTGTGAAAAGCAAAAGCCTTAGACACAATTAAGTGTAGTGTCTCTTTTCTATTCTGTTTTTGCTGTTGTTTTGTTGTAACTTCTCTTTCTTGCTTTCAAGTTTTATTTTTGCAATTATTAGAGAGAGAAAGAGAGCTATTTTACAAGAGGCTGTGATGGGTTGCCTTGGATCCAGGGAACTCTTTAGTAAATATGTGAAAAGGGTGCTATCTTTTTTAGGGTTCTCTTGTGATTCTTGGGACTTTTAAGTTTTCTCGGGTTCTTTTTCATGACCCCCTTTTGTTTCTCTTTCTTGTGTTTAAAGATCAGGGGTTGGTTTCCAATTTCGTGTTTTTTTCTTTTTATTGAAATTCTGTTCTATTTTTTTGTGGATTTAAACTTGCTGTCTTGTTGTTTCTCTCTCATTGTAGTTGATGGAGGTAAAAGGAGAAGATTCCATATAAGAAGTTAATGAGGCCTTAAACAGGTCTAGCCTATCTATTTAGAGTCTGTAAGCTTCCACAAATGGAAATTTGGATCCATTCTCGTTGACCAGATCTGACTAACATTTTACTTTTAAGAACTTTTAGCTCACCCATATCTTTGCATCCACTGGATTGGCCTCCTGATTTTGTTAGAGTATTAAACTTTGATTTACCTTTTCCTAAAAGGCATGGAAAATGGTCTGTCAAAACCTGTTGTTCACATTCCAAAATCATTCTTGATGAGTGAAGGGTTGATAATTTTAGTTGAATAATGAGAGGCTGTGTGATCTTGGAGGGGTTAGAGGGTAACTTTTTGTACTGTCCAGATAGTGATTTTGATGGAGGAGATGTACCGGGCGGTTGCAGTGCCATTTAGAGTAGGTAATTCAGTCTGTGAGAGTCCGTCCTTAGATACCCATATGGATATCACAAGACTTTTAATGGCAGACACAGCTAGCTTATTATCTGATACTGTAACTAAGGTTTCTACTGTGGGGAATAAGGATTGTAATTGTTGTGATTTAGATGATGAAGTTAAAGATACAGCAGTGCAAGCTCCTAAAGAGGACAAGGGAGGAGGAGGAGGCCCTTTGTTGGATATGATCTCTGAAAATGAAAGAAATTGGGTTATTGGTGATGATGTGATAACACGGGATAGCGAGGAGGACGATTCTTTGTCGTTGGAGGGTGATCCAATTCTTGATTGTTCTTGTTCTCTGTCAGTGGCCAGTGAGACAAGTAGCTTATGTGGAGAGGATTTCTTGAGTTTTGAGGCCACCTTTGAGGTAGGAACACCAAGTTCTGTAGATATTGAAAAGAGTGCTGGTGCTGTTGATATTATTCCCAAGACAGCATATTTGGGGGATTTGAATGTTGACGCCATCGTTAGCGATCCCCTTTCTGTGGCAGGAATTGTTGAGGAAGAGGTTGGAGATGGATCTGATGCAAAGACATCCTCTGTGGTACCTAAGTTGACTCTGGAAAGAGGGGCCAGTGGTACAATCTCAAGAAGTGTTTTTGAAGTGGACTACATACCCCTTTGGGGATTTACGTCTGTGTGTGGAAGGAGACCAGAGATGGAAGATGCAGTTGCTGCTGTGCCTTATTTTTTGAAAATTCATATTCAAATGCTGATTGGAGACCGATTACTTGATGGCATGAGCAATTGTTTACCGCTCCAGACTGCTCATTTCTTTGGAGTTTATGATGGTCATGGAGGCTCACAGGTAACTTATCCTTGTGCTCTTTATCCGTATTATTTATTTATGTTTCTCTGGCTTTCTTCCTATTGTCAGATCATGTTGCTGTTTCCTTTATAGAGGTGATTAGCTTACATTCCGCTGGCTTTCTTTTTTAGGTGGCAAATTATTGCCGTGATCGTTTCCATTCTGCTTTGTCTGAGGAGATAGAATTTGTTAAAAATGGCCTGATTGATGGAAGTATTAAGGATGGTTGCCAGGAGCAGTGGAAAAAAGCTTTCACCAATTGTTTTCTTAAGGTAGATGCTGAAGTCGGAGGAAAGGGTGGTGCTGAACCAGTTGCTCCAGAAACTGTTGGTTCTACTGCTGTTGTGGCCACTATTTGTTCATCCCACATCATAGTAGCAAACTGTGGAGACTCACGAGCAGTTCTTTGTCGTGGGAAAGAACCAGTGGCATTATCAGTGGATCATAAAGTAAGAGCCTTTAGAACTGTAGGCTTGGATCTTAAAATGTTTTAATAATAATAATAATAAAAGACTGGGAAGCTGATTCTTGTTCTTTCGATTCTCTCATTAAATCTTATCTTAGCCTAACCGAGAAGATGAGTATGCAAGGATAGAAGCGGCTGGAGGCAAGGTCATACAGTGGAATGGGCATCGTGTCTTTGGTGTGCTAGCTATGTCAAGATCTATTGGTATGTTCTTCTCACCCTCATTTTTTTTTGTTTCTTCCTTATCTTATTCAAACATGTTAACAGCACTGTTGTCATCTGGATTCTTTTGCATCTAAGTTACTGTCATTCTCCTATTGACTAATCTTGAAGGTAAGGATAAAATGACAACATTCACTTTCATAAAGGACTGCATGGGCATCCAATGTCTATTCGACCTTAGCTGTGTTTTCCCTCGTCATTGATTGTCACCTGTGACTATTTAGAGATGCATCTTTGTAATTGTAAGAGACATGTCAAGTCTGTACTTGCTAAAATAAATCCAGGAATTTTAAGTTTCTGATCATGATCAGAAACTTAAAATTCCTGGAATAATTTTAGGTGTTGGAAATCAGAAACTTAAAATTCCTGGACTAATTTTAGGTGTTGGAACCTCCAGAGAATATGTCCAAGTCTCAAAGAATTGCCTTGTCCATGTCATACTACCAACGAGATGCTTGGACATTCTTGGTGATCAGAAACTCAATTCCTGGATTAATTTTAGGTGTTGGAACCTCCGGAGAATATGTCCAAGTCTCAAAGAATTTCCTTGTCCTTGTCATCAAAGACAAGTAAATAGACATCCTTGGTGGTTTTAATGCTAGGATAAACAAGTGATTCCATCGATGCCTGCTTCAGAATTTTTCAATGTGGAAGTTTTCTTTTCCTACTTTGTTCATTTTTTTGGATGGTGAGTTCTTTGATGTTAAGGTATCTGTCTCACAACATTTCTAAACAAGTAAATTGCATCCATAATAACTTTGTGCAACTCATGCTTGTGAAATTTGACTGTTATTCTGGTATGAAACCATCTTTTATGTTTTCAGCCTTAGATGATGATGCTTGTGCACATAAATCTCAAGCCTTGCATGATATGAAATTCTTACATGTCTGGTGAAAGTCTATTGACTAGTGTTTATTTCAACCTTGACTAAACTTTTTTGAGGATATCTCTTTAACGTGCAATTGCAATGTTGATGATATGAAGTAGAACTTCTTGAAGGGAAATTTGTCCATTGAAGTATCGCATACATCTGCCTTCTCATTAAAGTTGCATTTTAGCCATGTCAATCAATCCTTGGAAAAACTCTCCAAATGTTAAACGAAGTCCTACTGCATTGTGGAGGATTGATTGTTGTGATTTTCCTTTGTATGTATCACATGACATTTTGTATTTGTGAAGAATAAAATATCCTTTGAGTGATATATCTGAGATGGAATCAGTTGCTAGTTTGTGTGAAAATCATCTAAAAGTGTTGCTGCATTCACTCATTTGTTGGTTGGTTCAAGGACTCATGATTACGGGTGTAATAATTTATTAGCCTCTTTCCTTACGAAAATAAATGGATCACATAACTTTAAAACTTTACATCATTCTTGCTTTTGAGTGGCAGGTGATAGATATTTAAAACCGTGGATTATTCCAGAACCTGAAGTGATGTTCATTCCTAGGGCAAAAGAAGATGAGTGCCTCATTCTGGCTAGTGATGGTTTGTGGGATGTCATGTCAAATGAAGAAGCATGTGATCTGGCTCGCAAACGAATACTTGTCTGGCACAAAAAGAATGGTGTCACACTTTCCTCCTCAAGGGGCGGGGGAATTGATCCAGCAGCTCAAGCAGCAGCTGAGTACCTCTCAAACCGTGCCCTTCAAAAAGGAAGCAAGGACAACATCACTGTAATTGTGGTGGATCTGAAGGCGCAGAGGAAGTTCAAAACCAAAACATGACTGATTCTTTTGGCAGCTCAACTTGTAGACTTAATCTGGTACAATATATGTTGCCCATCTGTTTTTCACCTGGGCTTTATGGCTAAATGGAAGTAGATGCCTGTATGTATTGGTAGAATGCTTGCCATCCTAGAACTCTTCTTTCTCTTGAAGAGTTGCCATACACTTCCTAGGCTTGGCTATGTAAATCCTAGCCGTTTGTTGTAGGATAGGAGATCACAACGGTTCCATCTTTGAAATTATGGGCAATTGTATTCGTTATGCCTCCGAGCTTGAATAAAAAAAAGCAGCTCTATGAGGTATTACTTCCTATTTTTCTAAGCAAGTGCTTCTTATAAAGGAATTGGATAAACTGTGGAGATGACTTGTCAGTTGTGATGATGCCATTATCTCACTTTCTGGAGCATATTCATGTAGGCATTGATGGAACTTCATGGTTATCCTAATTATTATAGTAGTGCCAGTGATGCAAAAATGGCAGAGCAGGGTCGAAGAAGGCAAGAAGCGTTAGTTACTGGGTGACATTATTTCCCAGAAGTTTCAGGTCATAGGCAATGGTTTAGGGCAACGCTGCAGGTAATGCTGCTTGATGCTATTCTCTGTTATGGTTATCTAATACCCAAATGTATCATGCAACGTCTTAGTAGCATTGGAGAAGGTAGAGGCATGGCAGCTATTTTTGTCAGGTTACAGTTATGCATGCAAAATGCTAGAGGGATGCAGAAAGTAACACAACAAATCAAATGAAAAGAAAAAACAAAGGTGTCGAGGACAAAGGGCTTGGGATCAACAAACATGTGATTTAAAAGTTTGATGCTACACTGCCGCCTAAATCCTCCCTAATCATCAATCAATTTTTGTACTTGATGAAAAGCAAAGTTCCCTTGTTTTACTTTCCCACAATAAGGAAATTTCCCAACTGTGGATTTGCAGCTACATTATAACATCAAGAACAAAAATTATACCACCATTGCAATATACAAACAATTCAAAAAAGGGCATAAACTAAGCAATATCATTCGATGTAAGATCTTGTTTTACTCTTATATATATATATATATATATATATAGACACACACATCTCAAACAAGTCATCCTCATCACATTCAGTACATTTAAAAAAAAAAAAAGCACTTTCTTCCAGTCTCCTTGGATATTCCACTTCTGGATGATGGGGTGGAGAAAAAAAAAAAAAAAAAGTATTCCAATGTGATCCTGAATGTAGCTTGCAACACCAAAAATCACTCACGAAAAGAGCCAACATATATATTAGCCACGATATTTAAATTATAATCCCCCCAATGGGTTTCTAATTTCACTAACCTTGCAAGACTCATCCCAACATGGACATAACATCTTCTGACGCGAGCTGCCTCAAACTCTATATTTCGTGTTGGGTTGGAAGATAACGGCCTTACTTGCTTGACCCAATAACAATCTCAAAGAACATGAACCGCTTATTGTCTCCTCTCAGCTCCCTATCTTCAAGTAGGGGTGTTTATCGCAAGATTTCCCCATAGACGGAAGCCAGGGTATGTATGTATATTCCAGCTGTTTATGGCAAGGATAGGAGACGATACAGATTCATGCTTTTGTCATGAAGAGGCACTACGGGTTACTAACTTCCTATAATTTTAAGCACGCAGTTCCTCTTTTTTTTTTTTTTTTTTGAGTTTTTAGCAGTGAAAAAAAAAAAGGTAAAGTAACCAATTGAATAAATATTTAAAGAAATAGTATAGTTTAACGAGTTGCAGATAGCGTATGCAACTCACGAGTTGTAGATGCTATATATGATTTTTATTTTGCGATTGTTATTTGTGACACGCGAGTCGCAGATAGCATCTACGATTTCATACAAAATTAAAATCTAGAGCTCTTTTCTTCCCTTTTCTCTTCTTATTTCCCCCTCTCTCCTCACAGTCAGTTGCCCCTAGGTTAGGTGATGATGTAAGAAAACAAATGTCAATACATGAAATTATTAATATGGAACCTTAGTTGGGTATGACATTTGCTTCATATTGCAATGGAGAATCCAAACCAAGTGAAGATGAAATGACCATCACATTAATAGAGTTAAGGTTGAGGAGGAAGATGAGGATGCTAAGTTAGTTGAGCCTGTTGATAAATCCATGACTCATTTTGCTCCTAAATTTGAGGTTACGAGTGGGGATGACAAATATAGATGCAATGAGTGGGCTAGTAGTCATAGGTATTTAGGCTTATCAGTTGATGAGTTAAAGGTTGAAAAAAGATTCAGAGACAAGTTGTTACGATGTCACAGTCATACAAATTAATTACCCTATCTTAAATAAACAAGATAGTATAGAGCAAGTAAGGGGTCAATCCCACGAGGAATGTTTAGTTCAGATTTTTATGCTACAAGATATGGAATGAGGGGATTTTGAGTTTATTTAGGCTATAGCAGAATAAAAACAATCAAGCTCAATTAAATAAATCATAAAACTATCAAGAGAACAAACACTGGTTTCAAGTATACATTTACCTACAGAAATCAGAATCGATCATTGAAATGAAACATCAATTTATATTCTGAACCTTTATCTTTTCTTAACATTGGTTAGTTAACAGAATCATCATATAACTAACCCTAACCAACAAACAATCACAATGTTTGCACTACTAATTTAATTCAATGGCAGACTTAAGAACTAGATAAATGATTAATCTAGACAATATAACTATTTGCAGTTCATGTTTGATTTGTTTGAATATTCTCCCTAAGATTAATAATATAGATCCGCCACAATTATTAAACTTAGTTGCTTCACAAGTTTATATACCTCAACTCCGATTTTGATATAAAACTTAGCAATAGATTGTTCACAATAACAATTTAGAGTCTGCTCTAGCAATTAAAATAAATAAGCATAGGAAAACAAACATATTTATCATATAAACTGAAAAAAAAAGGTAAAATAAATCTCACAGTTCTTGAAATCCTAAGGTTTCTATGTCCTTGCAACAAAGAAAAAGAGCTTAGCCTTGCATGTCTAATCATCAAACAACTAATCAAAAGGAAAGAAGAATGCATGATTTCAGGTTATTGGAAAAAAGGATGTGTTTTTCTTCTTTTCTAGTTGCCCCTTATCTTCCTTTCTCTCTTTTTTTTTATTTGATATGAAACCTTAATCCCTATTTCCTACAAAATAGTCCTTACCTAAGTAGACAATTTATATTTAAGTAGTTCAATAACTATTTTTCTAAAAAATGAGAAATAGTCTTGCATAAAATCCTCAATCTTTGACTTCAGACTTAGAAGAGTTAAATTGTCAAAATAAAGACTAGGATGTCGGTTTGGATACTTTGGAAAGTAATTTGGATTTGTTTCTTCACAAAACCTGTCTCTTGGCAGAATTCATGTGTCATTTTATAAAAATCATCTCTCTCTCATATGAGCTCGTTTTCTGCTGAAATTTGGTAGGCTGATAGGTCTTCGAGTCAGGAATTAAAAAAAATTAAGACTGCATCAAATGAACTTCTCTAACTTAATATATTCAAGTCAGAATGGCCGAAGGTCAACACCAGTAGAATGCGAGATTTGTCTTTGAAGGTTGTGATTTCCATGCTCTTTTTTTTTTTTTTAATTTTCTTGCCATATATTTATAGAAAGGTATGGATGTTAGCTTTCTAATGTCACTGGATCACTCTGCACAAAACATCAATCGGACGTCAAATCTATCAATTATTTCCAATTTTTTTTTTTGAATTTTACATCCAAAAATGCTTTCAAAACATAAAATAAAGAATATTAAGATATTTTATATATAAAACATAAGAAAAATACCAGGTAAATGTGGGTAAAACTATCAAATAATATGATTGCATCAAATACCCCCACACTTAGCTCTTGCTTGTCCTCATGAAAGGAGAGATGAAATCAAACTTAAATTAAATAAGTGAAATAACTATGACTAATCTTTTAATCTCCCATCAATGTCCAAAAGTACATGCATTATAAACAAGAATACAATCAAGAATGATAAAAAACATAAATTTTCATTAATTTATTTACATGCGAACTTCAAAACTCAATTAATCGTTGGGATTTAAATGAAATTTATGTCATGCCAAAGTGATAAGTCCTCTTATTGATATACACTCCAACACTCACGTGTTTAGGGTTTATGTTAAATCTCTCAAATTCAATCAATGAGTATGTTCTACCGTAAGCTTACTCTTCAATTTTATCTCCATTACTAAAATATTACAAGCAATGCATGAATCAAAAAGTCTTTCTTTTTTGTTGTAATGAGGTTAAGGTTAAGGTGAGGTAAAAGAAGGGAAAAAAAATGTTAAAACCAAAGGAAGTAGAACATTCTATAGAAAATGATTTTTGAAACAAGATATCTCATCAAGGCACACAAATTTTCCATTTTTAAGCACCAATACTTGACTTATTTTGATTTCAAGCTTCATTAACATAAAATTTTAAGAACACAATGAAACACTTTTCTTTTCTATTCTTTCTCTTTTCTCTCTATTTTTTTTTATTTTTTGCACCTTTGGCAACTTTGCCCATCTTTTTATCAAGCATCACTTTTTTTTCTTTTTTTTTTTGTTTTGGTAATTTCCAACCATAATCCATGATATGTCAATAAATATATGCTCTACTAATCCTTGCACAGGGGAAAAGAAAAACATATAAAAAGTTAACGCTTACATATGGGTAAAACAAAAAAAAGATAAATAAGCTCAAAAAGGCTCACTAAGGATAACATGCTTTATGTTGACTTTTTGGCTCAAGTGGTTAAAATTCTTAATGCCTTTATCATCTTCATGTACACATGTAATGTGAATGTAATCTCAACAAGATATGAAGCAAGTTCTAGAGATACATATCATTGAAAGAATGCACAATCAAAGAATATAAAGTTGAAGGCTCAAAAGCTTGCATTGGTATAACACTATAAAGTTAATATGACATATTTTTAAAGTCAATCCCTAGACTAATTAAACTTTAAAACTTGCATGCACACTCATTCATTCAATTTATATTTTCATCTATCTACCTAACTTAATTCTCATACATAATACTCATATTCTCGTAAACCAATGGGAGTTCAAAAGATAAAACTTAGACTTTTTTTTTGAAAAACAACAAAGAAAACCAAAATTCTCTCAATACCCCCACACTTTAAACACAACAGTGTCCTCAATATTGAAATAAAATAAAAAGAATATAGAAGAATGACAAAAATAAAGTACAATACAAAAAATAAAAGATAAGAGAAAAAGAAAGCAAATCTAATTTTTTTTGTTGGGTTGCCTGCTCCTAGTAAGCGCTTTTATTTTATGTCATTGGCTCAACATGTTGCATGCTTATTCTTTATATATTGGTTCAGCTAACTCCACAGAAGCGGTGATTTTTGTCGTCCAATCTTCATAGAAAGATTTCAAGTGATGCCCATTGACCTTGAACACTTTGTTTGTTTATAAACTTGTAATTTCAACTGCACCATAAGGAAAAAATTAGAAACAACAAAAGGTCCAATCCAATGAGAGCGCAACTTTCTAGGAAAGAGTTTCAAACGTGAATGATAAAAAAGGACTTTCTCTCCAACATGAAACTCCTTTCTTGTAATCATTAGGTCATGAAGACTTTTAGTCTTTTCTTTGTAAATCCTTGCATTCTCATAGACATCATTGCGTATCTCATCCAATTCTTGTAATTTCAACTTTCTTGCAATCCCAACAGCATCATAATCCAAGTTTCATTGTTTAATGGCCCAAAAATCTTTGTGTTCAAGCTTCACCGGTAGATGATATGCTTTTCCATAAATCATCCTATAAGGTAACATTCCTATAAGTGATACGTAAGCAGTCTGATAAGCCCAAAGTCCATTACCAAATCATAAACTCCAATCTCGCCGGTTCGGTTGCACTATTTTATCAAAAATGGACTTGATTTCTCGATGAAATTTCAACTTGGCCATTCATTTGAGGGTGGTAGGTTGTGGAAGTCTAATGAGTCACATGGTATTTGTGGAGCAATGCTTCCATTGAACGGTTGTAAAAATGAGTGTCACGATCGTTAATGATAGCTTTGGGGATTCCAAACCTATCAAATATATGAGTCCTGACAAAATCTAAAACAACCTTTGCATCATTAGTTCATATAGCTTTCGCCTCAATCTATTTGGACATATAATCAACAACAAGGAGGATATAAAGATTACCAAAAGAAGAAGGGAATGGACCCATTAAATCAATACCCCAAACATCAAAAATTTAACTTATAAGAATATTTGTTAAAGGCATTTGATTTTTATGAGTGATATTACATGTTCTTTGGCATTTTTCACATGATTTGCAAAAGTGATATGCATCCTTAAAAATAGAACGCCAATAAAGACCACTTTCAAGTACCTTGTGGGTCGTTCTTTTTGCTCCAAAATGCCCACCACAAGAATAAGAATGACAAAAAGTGAGAATTGAATGAAATTCATCTTCTGGTACACATCTCCTAACTATTTGATCCACATAAAATTTCCACAGATAAGAAGTGTCCCAAAAATAATATTTAGCATCAGCTCATAACTTGTCTTTTTAGGATATAGACAAACCTGGAGGGAATTCTTTGGTGACTAAATAGTTCACCAAATCAGCATACCATGGTCTTGTAGAGAAAAGTAACACATACAACTGCTCCTCAGGTAATGTCTCTCTTATTCTTTCGGTTTGTATATCCTCAGTCCTCAGTCGGCTCAAGTGATCAACCATATATGGTTTTCAGCACTTTTTTTTTTTAATCTTTGATCTCAAGATCAAATTCTTGTAAAAGCAAGATCCATCTAATCAATCTTTGTTTGGACTCTTTTCTCTTTAAAAGATACCTTAAAGATGCATGGTCAATAAAAACGATGACTTTTGTACCAAGTAGATATGACCTGAATTTTTCAAGAGCAAACATCACTGCAAAAAGTTTCTTTTTAGTTGTATGGTAATTGCATTGTGCTCCGTCCAACATACAGGACGCATATGCGATAACATACAAATTCTTTCCTATTTTTTGCCCAAGTACAGCCTCTACCGCATAGTCACTCGCATCACACATTATCTTGAAAGGCTCATCCCAATTTGGTGATTGGATGATAGGGGCAGATGTGACACACCTCTTAAGCTCATCATGAACATTTTTACATGCTTGATCAAACACAAAATCCACTTCTTTGGCTAATAATTTGCACAAGGGTGTTGTAATCTTCGAGAAATCTTTGATAAAACGTTAATATAAACTTGTCAGACGTTCAAGCATTTGGTCCATGAATGGTAATGAGAAATGATATTTGTGTGTAGAAAGATTAAACCTTTTTGTTCTTTACCAACGTGATATCCGGTCTTTTTGGGCACCACATGGATAGGTGCCACCCATTTACTGTCCGTGATGGGGTAAATGATTCCTGCATCTAATAATTTCAAAATTTCAGCTTTCACTGCGTTCATCATAGGCGGATTCAACCTCCTTTGCATTTCCCTTGTTGGTTTCGCATTGTCCTCCAATAGTATGTGATACATACACATTGAGGGATTAATGCCCTTGATATCGGTTAAAGTCCATCCAATAATCATTTTGTGATCGCACAACTCCATAAGTTTTTCCTATTGCGCACTTGTCAAACCTTTTGCTATGATAACAGGAAGTGTATTGTTATCGCCGATGAATACATACTTCAAATTATTGGGCAAAGGTTTCAATTTTAACTCGGGGGCTTATAAAATAGATGGCAAAAACTTTTTAAGTAAAAGTACTAAATCAATAAAAACATTACCATGGGAGACGGTTTATAAAGCTTGCAAAGCCAATGCTAATTTGTGCACATTTTGGGGAACACATATGTGCCTATCCATCTTTTCTATCTCAGTAAATCATAGCCATAGCTTAAAGCCACGCTTAATTCGTCCTCACAATCAAAAACTTGTTGCACACACTTATCAATTTGGTTATAACATATGATAGAATAAACATTGCTGTAAGGATATTTCATTGTATCATGAAAATTAAATTCAATCTTTTCATCTCTTACTTCCATGGACAAAGGATCCTTACTATAATTAATTTTTGTATTAACAGTTTTCTAGAATGGTCTTCCAAATAGTATAGAAGTGTTGTTTGATGAATCACAAGAATATAAAAGTCATATGGAATAACCAAACTATCAATCTTGACTATGACATCTTCTATCACACTAAATGGATAAACAAAATTACGATCCGCAAGTTGTATTACAATGATAGTTTTAATCAAAGGTTTAAGACTAAGAGAATCATAAATATGTTTAGGCATAATACTAATAGATGCACCTAAATCGCATAAGGCACTTTTAAAACTAGCATTACCAATAACACATATGATAGTAAATGCACCTGGGTCTTTTTGCTTCAAAAGAAAATTCTTTTGAACAACAGCAGATACAACTTCATTCATACTTACCATTTCGTAACCTTTTAGCTTGAAAACTCTTTTGGTAGTACACAACTCCTTCAAGAATTTGGCATACTTGGGAATTTGCTTGATAACATCAATCAAAGGAATGTTGATTTCCAATTTCTTGAAGACCTCTAAAATTTCTTTTTCTTTATCCTCTTTCTTCGACCTAGAAGAACTCACAAGAAAGGGGGGGGGATTTTCTTAAAACTGGAATTCATTGAGTTAGGACTTACCTTTGAGTATTGGTCGTTGTTTCAGTTTGTGAAGGAGTAAAGTGTTTCTTCTTTATACTCACTTTGGTTTCTATCTCCTTTTCTTCCTCAATCTCAATATGTTTTGACCTTTGCTCTTCAAGTTCTTTCCCACTTCGCAACATGATCGTACTAACATTCTCTTTTGGATTCAATGCTTGGGACGACAATTTTCCATTCATTTGTGCTTTCAATTTCCCTATACTTGAAGCTAGTTGCCCCATTTGCTTCTCTAAGTTGTGAATGCTTGACCTTGTTTCCTATTGAAAAGACATGACATTTTGTTGCAAGGTCACTGTGTTAGAAGCCAAGGTTTTTATCATCTCACAAATATCATCACTCGATGACCCCATAGCATTGGAATTTATGAATGCAGGGGGCTGTCTCGCTTGATAATTCTGTTGGGGCTGAAATCAAGGTTGTCAAAAACACATTTTTGACACAACACGAAAAATATAATATAAACTCGGATCGTAAAATCGGATTGTAAAATTGTAAGGAATTTTTTTTCTCATACATAATTTAAGAACCTTAAAATACATGATTCAAATAAAAATTCATACATTGTTAAAACACCTAAAAATACATGATTCAAATAAAAATAAATACATAGTTTAAGCAACTTCAAAATACAATACAATTACTCATGTCCATAAATTTTCATTAACTAATAATTAACAAACTTAAAATAAATAATATATTAGTGTGTCATGTAAACTATAACTAGTTTCATTGCCTTCATCTTTCTCAATATTCCTCAAACATTCATCAATATCATTACCTTCTGGAAGATTATTAGCTTGCCAGTGGCAGGTATAAGTTAGCATAAATGCTTATCCAAATGTTTGATTACTAAGAAAAATCCTGTGACCAAATGCACCAAAGAAGAAAAAAGAATGAATGAAGGATGCCTTTATGTTTATGCATGTTGGTATACAAAAAAGCTTTAATATTAACTAACTGAAACTGACTAAGCATGACATGTCCGCATCAATATTGTCAAAAATTATAGGGGCAATTAATTTATAATATTATACACCAAACGTTTTTGCCAGCAAAGAGGGCAGGTGCTTCATATGCATATAATTCCCTATCCAGGTCAAGCCAGCAAGATTGGTGAATTCATTACCTAATTCAAGCCTAACATATATTGACCAGACTTAACCCAGAACTTAATGAGGAGTGTAAATTAAAGAGAAAACCCAGGAAAAAAATCCATCCATGACAAACAAACCTTGTCTGTCTGTGGCTAAAAAGCTCCAACTTGTACTTCTCATAGCAAAAAAAGCAGACCATCTATACAATGCTAAAGTGTGTAGTTGATCAATGGTCAATCTTCTGAACATGTAACAGGAATGATAAAAAAAACAAAAACTTTGAACTTACATACCATACAACAAAATGCAAGAAATATGAGATATTTATTGTCTAACCTATTACTCGCATGAAAAATATAGACTCCATTGTTCCTCACTCACCATCACCCTGCAATCACGACAGAGTCAAGATTCGGATAGCAACACCCTTCGAGCAAGATGAGCTTTTTCCAGTTGTTCAGTTTGGTAAATTTTTTATCTTCTGCAAATTTAAGTTTTGCTTGATGATTTGAAATAGGAAAAATTACATTACTTCTCTGTTTTTACACTCTTTGTTCTCTCACAATTTACATTCCACAATCCACAATCTGTAAATTGAGTAACACCTTCTCCCAAAAAAATCATCAGCAAGTTTCCAAATAGCAACTCTATCAACTATTGAAATTTTAATTGATTTAAATCAACCCAATTTTTTACTGGAACGAAGTAGAATTGCTGGAACGATTAACAAAGGAAAAGACTTGCAAAGAAGTGAAATTACTGGAACAAACTCAACAAAGGATCAAACTCAAGTAATTAAAAGTAATTGTCTATGATGATTGGTGACCATCTTTGTGCCGCACTCAAGTAAAGAGAAAAGAAGGAGAAAGCAAGGAATGGGACAAAGAACAACCGGGGCTAAAAATCCCCTTCCAGCAAGAAAAATTCAATATAAGCAATTAAGTATTACCTGTTAATGAATAGTGATTCAGTGAAGACTAAAAAGGATGTTGATGATGATGGGAAAAAAAAGGAAAGCACTGTTGATAAAGAGTGAAGATTGAAGAGAAAGTTGTTGAAGTGTTGATGACGGGAAAAAAAGGAGAGTGCTGTTGATGAAGAGGAAGTCGTCGATCTCATGGTGGCTGGTAAATTGTTGAAAAATAAAGAGCCTGAGACTGGGAGAAAAGGATTAGGGTAATGTTGTATGTGGTGTGTACTGTGTAGCAGTTGTAACTAATGTTGATGTGGAGGACTGGAAGCCAGTATATGTTTTTTTTTTTTTTTTTGAAATCATAAAAACGATTCTAAACTCGTGATGTCACCCGATTTTAACCCAATTTTACTCATTTTCGAGTTTTTAAGTGACTCAACTCGCGAGTTTAACAACCTTGACTCAAATCCATGGGGATGGAACTGTTAGCCTTGATTGCCTTGTTGAGGCCAGTTCCCATAGCGTAAGTTGAGATGTTCTTTCCATCCAAAATTGCATGTGTTGAAAAAGGGATTATACTTACGCTGAGGTTGTCCATTAAATGCTCCATCAACTGCATTAGCTTGTTCAATATAATCTTCTTGCATTGTTGGGCACATATCCATAGCATGTCCTTGTAAGAAGCATATGCTACAAACTTTTGTTGCAATGTCGCGGTCGCACAAATTAATTACCCTAGCTTCAAACATAACACACAAGATAGTATAGAGCAAGCAAGGGGTCGATCTCACAAGGAAGTTTCAAGTCAGATTTTTATGTTGTACGTTATGTAATTGGGGGGATTTGGTTTGTGATTATCTAAACTATAGCACCAATTAAACTAGCAAACAAAATCAATTAAAACCGAAACTTATCAAGAAAACAAACCTTGGTCGCAAGCACACATCCACCAATGAAAATTAGAACCGATCCTTGAAATAAAAATTGCAGTTTATGTTCTGAAATTTTATCTTTTCTTAATGTTGATTAATTAATGGATCTGTTGTATAACTAATCCTAACCAACAAACAATCAAAGTGTTCGCACTAATGATTCAATTTAATGGTAGCTTTAAGAACTAGATAATTTCATCAAGATTAACATACAAGCTGTCCGCAGCTTGTGTCAATTTCTTTAAATGTTCTCCCTAAGTTCAATAACGTAGTTCCGCCAAAATTATCAAGCTTAGTTGCTTCACAAGTTCATATATCACAACTCCGGTTTTGATATTAAACTTAGCAATAGATTGTTCACAACAATAACTTAGAGTCCGCTCTAGCAATCATCAATAACAATCATAGGAAATATGCATAGGAAAACAATCATACTCATTCATAACATAAACTGAAAATAAAAGGAAGAATAAATCTCACGGTTATTGAAATTCGAAGGTTTGTTGTGTCCTTGCAACCAAGAAAAGAGCTTAGCCTTGCATAACTATTGAACAATTACTTCTAAAGAATGAAAAGGGCATTATTTTTGGGTTTATAGAGGAGAGAATTTATGTTTATTCTCTACTGGCTACTGCCTCCTTCTGCTCTCCTTCTTTTCTGCTGGTTGTTGCCTCCTTCTCTCTTTCTTTTTATATGCTAAGAAACCCTAGTCTCTATTTTACAAAATAGTGCTTCCTTGAGTTGGCAGTTTACATTTAAGTACTTTAATAACTATTTTTCCTAAAAGCAGAAATAGCCTTGCATGAAATATTCCAGCTCTGACTTAGAGGAGCTAAATTGCTGATATAAAAACTTGGATGTCGGTTTAGATGCTTCGGAATGTAGTTTGGACTTGTTTCTTCACGAAACCTGTTTGCTGGCAGAATTCAATTGTCATCTTTGAAAACTCATATCTCCCTCATATGACATATTTTTTGGCTGATATTTGGAGCGTGGATAGGTCTTTGAATTAGGAATCCATGAAAATTAAGTTTGCATCAATCAGACTTCTGTAGCTCTAGATATTAAATTTTGAATGGCCAAAGGTCAACACTAGCAGAATGCGAGATTTGACTTTGCAGGATGTGATTTCCATGATCTTTCTCTTTTTATTTTTCTTGCATTACATTTACAGAAAGGTATGGATGTTAGCTTTTTAGTGCCACTGGAATCACTTCATTTTGATTTCTAGAACTCACGCTCTGCACAAAACATCGATTGAACGTCAAATCTGCAAATTACCTCCAATTTACTCCTTTTTGCATCTTTCATCCAAAAGTGCCTTCAAAACATAAAATAAAGAATATCAAGACATTTCATATATAAAACATAGGCAAAACACTAGTTAAATGTGGGTGAAACTATCAAATAATATGGTTGCATCAAATACCCTCACACTTAGCTCTTGCTCATCCTCGTGAAAGGATAGGTAAAATCAAATTGAAGTTAATTATGACTAATCTCTTAATCTCCCATCAATATCCAAGAATATATGCATTATAAACAAGAATACAATCAAGAAGGATAAAGGGTATAAATTTTTATGAATTTATTTACATGCAAACTTCAAAAATCAATTAATCGTCGGGATTTAAATGAAATCTATGTCATGCCAAAGTAATAGGTCCTCTCATTGATATACTCTCAAACACTTATGTGTTTAGGATTTATGTGTTTAAATCTCTCAAATTCAATCAAAAAGTATGTTCTACCATAAGCTTGCTTTTCAATCTCATCTCCATTAGCAACTTATTACAAGTACTACATGAATCAAAATGTCTTATTTTCCGGTTGTAATGGGACTAAGGTTAAGGTGAGGTAAAAGAAAGTAAAAGGAAAGGTTCAAATCAAAGAGAGTAGAGCATTCTGAAAAATGATACTTCAAACAAGATATTCCATCAAAGCTCATAAATTTTTCATCTTTAATCACCAATGCTTAACTCCTTTCGATTTCAAGCTCTTTCAACATAAAATCTTAAGAACATAAAGGAACACTTTTTTATTTTTCTTTGTTCTTTTTTTTTTTTACCTTTGGCAACTTTGCCCATCTTTTCATCAAGCATCACTTCTTCTTTCTTTTCACATAATTTCCGACCATAATTCCATGAGATATCATAAGTATATGCTCTACTGATCCTTGGCCAAGGGAAAAGGAAAACATATAAAAAGTTAAGGCTTATACATGGATAAAGCAAAGAAAAGATAAACAAGCTCAAAAGGGCTCACTAAGGATAATATGCTTTAGGTTGGCTTTTTGGCTCAAGTGGTTAAAATTTCTAATGCTTTTATCATCTTCATGTATATATGTAATGCGAATGTAATCTCAACAAGATATGAAGCAAGTTCTAGAGATACATATCATTGAAAGAATGCACAATCAAAGAATATAATGTTGAAGGCTCAAAAGCTTGCATTGGTATAACACTATAAAGTCAACATGATAGGGTGGGGCTAATGGCCTTTCAGTCCTGTTCAAAACATCGTTTTCCTTCAGGAAACAAAAGGACGAGACCAGATTCCACCAAAAAATTGGTTTTAAACAGTACCAATATCGTACTGTACAATACCGCTACAAGCAAAAAACATATGTTTCTCTTCTTCTTTTTTTCAACAAAATAAATAACAATCACAACATAAGAATCAACTAAAAATCACTTCCTCGGTAATGGAGCTAAAATTTGTTGCGATGTCGCGATCGCACAAATTAATTACCTAGCTTAAATAAACAAGGTAGTATAGAGCAAGTAAGGGGTTGATCCCACGAGAAAGGTTTAGTTTAGATTTTTATGTTATATGATATTCAACTAGGGTGTTGTAAAGTTATCTATGCTATACTATAGTAAACAGAAAGAAACAATCAATGTTAAATCAAAGAAAACTGAAATTTATCTAGAAAACAAACCTTGGTCACAAGTAAACATCCTCCTATAGAAATTCAAACTGATCATGGAATCAATTTATACTCCGAATATTTATCTTTTCTTATGTTGAATAGTTAACAGATCCACTGTATAACTAATCCTAACCATCAAACAACCACAATGTCCGCACTAGTAATTTAATTCTATAACAGCCTTAAGAACTAGATAAATTGATTATCTAGACAACATAACTATCTGCAGTTCATGTTTGATTTGTTCGAATGTTTTTCCTAAGATTAATAATGTAGATCCACCATAATTATTAAACTCAGTTGCTTCAAAAGTTTAGATACCACAACTCCGGTTTTGATAGCAAACTTAGTAAAAGATTGTTCACAATGATAACTTAGAGTCTGCTTTAGCAATTAAAATAAACAATCATAGAAAATAAGCATAGGAAAACAAACATATTCATTCATTATATAAACTAAAAAGAAAAGGTAAAATAAATCTCATAGTTCTTGAAAGCCGAATGTTTTGTGTCCTTACAACCAAGAAAAAGAGTTTAGCCTTGCATGTCTATTGGACAACTAATCAAAAAGAAAGAAGTATGCATGATTTTGGGTTTCTTCGAGGAAAGGGGTGTTTTTCTTCTCTTGGTTGACCACCCTCTCTTTCATTTCTCTCTTTGTTTTTATATCCTAGGAAACCTTAATCTTTTTTCTACAAAATAGTCCTTTCTTAAGTAAACAATTTATACTTAAGTGTTTCAATAACTATTTTCCCAAAAAAAGAGAGATAGTCTTGTATAAATATTCAAGCTTTGAATTTTGACTTAGAGGAGCTAAATTGTTGAAATAAAGATTTGGATGTTGGTTTGGATGCTTTGAGAAGTATTTTGGACTTGTTCCTTCAAAAAAATCATATCTATTGGCAGAAATCATATGTCATCTTAGAAAAATTATATCTTTCTTATATGAGCTCTTTTTCTGCTAAAAGTTGGTATGGTGATAGGTCTTCGATTTAGGAATCCAAAACCATTGAGTTTGCATCAAATGGACTTCTGTAGCTTAAGATATTCAAGTCAGAATGGATGAAGGTCAACATTAACAGAATGCGAGATTTGTCTTTGAAGGTTGCGATTTCCATATGCTTTCTTTTTTTTTCTTGCCATATATGTATAGAAAGGTATGGATGTTAGATTTCTAATGCCACTGGAATCACTTCGGTTTGACCTCCAGAGCTCAAGCTCTGCATAAAACATTGTTTGAAGGTCAAATCTGCCAATTATCTCTAATTTACTTTTTTTTTTTTTTTGAATCTTTCATCCAAAAATGCCTTCAAAATATAAAATGAAGAATATCAAGGCATTTTATGTATAAAACATAAGCAAAACACTAGGTAAATATGGGTAAACTATCAAATAATATGGTTGCATCAGGTAGACATGTATTCTTATTCTATCTATTTCTCCCTTTTTTTGTTCCATTGGAACTCTTTTTCATTCAACTACTAAAACTATTTCATCATCCAATTCCAACTTCCATTCAAGATTTCATAAAATTGCACATATCATATTTTCTATGTCAGCAGTATTTTCATCGCTTGACAATTCACACGAAAGACCATTCACCTTAAACACATATACATTCGGGATTCTATCCGAAATAACAATATTATTACGCAAACTTTTATTCTTTCATATAATATTTAACATTCGCTAATATACATTTTATAATCATGAAATTTAACAAAGAAGCATAGGTGCGGATCACCTATATGGAATAGAAGTTCTACTTGTGTTCCCATGTTGTTGCTGTTGCACTACACTTGTGATCCCTCATGTAATAATAAAGATATCTCATAAATTATCCTCATTCAAGGATACATTTCATAATAACCTTATTAACAGTCAATATATGTCTTTCGTTCAATTATTCATTTCTTTATATTTTATATTTTTCTCAATTCTCCCATTAATATCGTCATTCTTTGTCTGACCATAGTTATCATTACAACTTCCATTTCAAACATGATTCGTTTCTCTTGGAAGCTAAGATGTAATATCATATGTTTCCCGGAGGGAAAGGACCCTATTTTTGTTTTCACCCTTAACACGTCTTGATTGTCACTTTTGCAACTTTTCGAATCTGTCAGCAGAGGTTGTATTCCGATCTCTTCTTAGATGTTTGACTATATCCAAAGTTTTAGAACTCCATTTCAAGTGAGGTTGGTCTCGTTGGAAAGCTAAGACACGAGACTACAAATTCACTGAAGGGAGGAGAACCCAGTTCTTCCTCCAAGATACTCGAAATTACTCGTCAAAGAATCAAACGTATTGTTGTATAGGGTCTGTCAAGACTCAATCTCGGCTAGTGACTCATAACTAGAGTTCTATAGCTCTGAATTGTGTAAGACCAATTTCCTTAGTCAACATCCAATACTACAATTCATATGGGGAACCTGATCCTAATTCCCTCAGTTTCCAACCTGAATTCTCTCCGAAAGTCAGGAGATGAATCTACCTTCCCATTCACACACAACATCCACAATTCAACTTTCCCTCTTTTATCTCAACCCCTAGCCATATCACATACCATATAAGATGCCAAAATACCTTTTAAGAGCCAATTTACTCTACTTATTACAATCTTCCCTCTTAACGTCAAAATAGAATATTTTCATCGATTTACTAACTTTCCAAACAATGTTCTTCTAAATATAATCCCTATTATTTCAACATGTATCTTTCCTTATTTCGACACAATTAAACACACATCATCAAGCTAAATATGTCGAATTAAACATCCCCCCTTTTGATGCATAATTAGCCGAAAGCATGACCTTAAGGAACTAAGAGTTCCCTCATTCCTTTCATGCTAATTTCATTTAATTCACATATACACATTCACTTCACAAACAACTTATTATAATATACTCAATAAGAAAAAACCATAATTCTCCCTTTTTTTCTTCATATGGCCGACCACCCCTTACTTAATTACCTATACACTTTCTTTGATAAATCATCGTGATTTCATGCCCCCAATCACACACAACACATGAATTAACTTAATTTTAACAATTAATACATTTCCTCCAATTCAAGTCTAAAAACCCTAATCTAAAATTCAACCTTTACACATCAATTGAATTTAAAACGACTTATAGGACCATGTTTAAAACTTTTTACCTGGTAAGAATCAAGCTCTCGATCTTCAACCAGTCAAAAATTTTTTACTCCCCTTTTTCTAATGGCAACTGGCCCTCCCTCCTCTCTCCTTGTTTAATTTTTCTTGTTAATCCCTTGCCCATAAGTGTTTATTCTACCTATAAACCCTTAATCTTGGATGGGTTCTTGGAATTTTGGTGTTTCTCTCTTGATTTGGCAAGAACAAAAATCAAATCTCCCTCCCTCTCTTTTAAATTGTTATTGTCAGTTTTGAATGGGTAAAGGAGAGGGGTATTTATACCCCATACTTTCTCTTATTTGCACTTACACCATATTTTCTTTAAATGTATTATTTTTTTTCTCCACAACATTTCATTTTAAAATGAAGTTATACCTCTTTAAATTTCTTATAATTTCACTCCTCAACTTTTAGTTTAGTTCATTTTCTTTAATTTAGTCTAATCCTCAATATTTTCTGGTTAAATTTATAATATCTCGAAATATTTTGTTCGGAAATTTATATTTGACAATTTCCAAACTCCTGTTTTATTTAATTCGGTATATGAATTTCTTCACTTTTATTTTTCATTTATTTAGTTTGCGATTTACACAACATTTATTTCTCGGGGTTTACAATAGCTGTGTCGCTGTCGATTTAGAAATCAGCAAACGATGGTGGGGTCGTTTTACTTTTACCTTTTTTTTTTTAGGTGTTTACACTTTTGGCCTCTACGTGTCTTCCTTATCCCTATAGACCACATTATTGATGGTGAATATGATTGTGGCCAAAGAAATAACAAAATAACACTAAAACTTAAAAAGTGCATTGATTTTCAATATCAAAAGCTACCAACTCAAAACAAAAAAAAAATTTAACAAAATGAGCTTCAAAATCTAACCATTATCACTTCAAAAGGCCAGACCAACTACCCAGAAATAGGAGCTACCCTTTCATTAACAAAAAGTGTCCCTACTTCTTTGTTACCACTTTTGGCATCCATAAAATTCAATCAAGCATGTAATGCAATATGTAAAAACCAATCAAAAACATATCAACATATTCACAACTTTGCATCCAACACAAAAAGATCAATCCAACAAGCCTCATGGACTCCACCTTCAAGGTTGGAAAGTCCATACCTTGTTAACTTAGAAACCTTCAAATTTAGATTGATTTTTTTTATATTGCCCTTCTGCTCCTTTATCTTCAGACCTTGTTAGACGGAACTAAAGCCTCCAAGTTCTTTTAGATCATGTTACTTGCCCTTTAGCAAAAGTTTTTTTCTTCCTACCTTTCGCCTTTTTTCCTCTTTTTCTCCTCTGTTTTCCTCTATTTTTCTCCTCCTCTAAGTGTTCCTCGATCCCTTCTTTTATATACAAATTTAAGTCTTTTAGATGGGTTTGTTAGGGTTCTAACAAACTAAAATCTAACTGGTTTTTCCATGGAGCCAATGGTTTTGGGTTTAAGTGGTTTTGTAGGAAGTTAGGGGACCAAGGTGAGGTGTTTTTCTGCCTTTAGATCTAAAGAGAAAGATTTTAAACCCTTGATGTAAACCTTCTGGAGGTTTCTAAGTGGGAGCATATGAAAAAGTTAAGCGTACTTTTGCAAATGAGTTCATGTCGAGGCTGACTAGGTTAGCCATTTTCATGGCTTTGCTGGAGCAACTCCGATGCCAGCGTTGCCTGAAACCACCTAGACTTGGTAGAAAGGGTAAATGCCTTTCGATCAGACCCATTCTTGCTTGATTTGGAGGTCTGTAGCTTCACATTCAAATGTTTGAAAGTGCCCACTCAAATAGCATAATGATTGAAACTGTGGTGTTGGCTGCCTAGGGCCAAGATGTTGTGGAGATCAATGGAGAACATAGGATGTAAACGTTTGATTTTAAATACATGAGGTTGTAGAGGGGGTGTTTCTCAATTGAATAGTGGTGGTTGCAGCCTTTGGGGTGGTCGGAAACGTCACATTTATTCGCCTGAAAGTGCTCCCTCAATCAGCCAAAAAACTGAAAAAGAAGCACAGTACCTTGAATGACACCGTTTTAACTAATTCCTATAGATTAGGGTTTTTTTATTTAGGATTTGTCAATTTTCAATTTGATCCTTATTCTTCTAATTTCATTATATTTTACCTTTAATTTCCCTCTTTCATTCTAATTTCATGCAATTGTGCCCTTGTCAAATTTACTTATCTAGGGGTGAGCAAAAAAACTGAAAAACCGATTAAACTGAGAAAATTAAAAAAAACCGAAAAAACCGAACCATGAAAAAACCGATTAAACCGATTAGAATTTTTAAAAAATCAACTGATTCGGTTTGGTTTTGGTTTTATAAGCATGAAATCAAAAAAACCAAACCGAACCGAAACCGTTTGGTTTGAACAGGTTTTTGTTCTAAAATAACTGAATCAAAACTAGTTGGTTTGAACCGGTTTCGGTTTAAAAAAAATCGGTTTGGTTACTTTTTTTTATAAAAACTGAATCGAACCGAAAATAATCATCCTTATATTTATCACCCTAATTTTGAGCGTCTTTTACAAGTTGATCACTAGTCTCTGATTTGTTCAATTAGATCCTTAAATGACCATTAAACTTTTGATTTTTCAATTTGACCCCTGATTTCTCTTAATTTCAGTCGCTGAAGTCACACGTGTTTTGCATGTTGCTCCTTTGTTCACAAAAAGTTCAATTAAGTCCATATTTGCTCACCAAACTTTGAATGTTATGCAATTAAAACTCTGATTTGACTATGAGTCCTTAAACTTTAATTGTTTCAATTGACATCGAAATTGTCTTCCAAAAGTTGATTTTCCTTGCCATTAAACCTTTAATTAATTAATTAAACATTTTAAAATTCCAATTGACTCTTTAAACACCTAAAAAAAAACATTTTTACTAATGGGCTTTGTCAGTTAAAACCTTGGATTGGCATTTTGGCCTACCAACTTCACTTGGCTTTTTGGTTTTCTATCATTGGGTTTAGGCATTCCTTTTTAGACTTATTTCAGGTATATTTTCTTACATTTATTTTATTATTTTTTATTTTATTATAAAATGGGTAGCAACTCCTAGGCTAGGAAAGGAGTTGGGTCAGGAGGTCTTAATAATGAATCATTATGCTGGGTTTAATAATAATATCAAATGGTTATCTATAACTTAGATATTTTTTATCATGTCTAAGAAAAATCTTGGTATGATTTGCAACGCATCGTAGGCATGTAAATTAGTATTTATTCGAAAAAATAATGTAAATTTAGGTAGCCTCAAGTTTTCTTCTACCGTTTTCTTTGAGGTATTTTTTTTTAACAACTGCTAATGGGATTGTAGCTCGTTGCTATTCTTGCAACCTAAGTGTGTGTTTGGTAATGCAATACATGAGTAATGCAATACATGATTATTTTTAAAAGTATTTTTCAATTAAAAATATATTAAAATCATTAATATGTTTTTTATACTGAAATAAAAAGCAGTTTAAAAAGGAAGTACAGCTTCAAAAACAAAAGTAGGAAAAAGGAGGGGAAAAAAATGAAAGGTCCATTTCCACCCGTATGGATTCTTAAATGATACGTTAACAAACTCATCAAATATTCAGAGCACCGGTTCATCGATGCTGTCACGAATTTCTTAGGTAATCACGGGAATATGTACATAGTAATGGAACAGTTCCCGTCGCTATAAAACCTGGGAGAAAATTTCTTTTTATGTCCCATGTGAATACCACGCACAATTTGAGTTTTTGCCAAGACATGATTTTTGCAAATACACATGGGTAGGAATCCAATCATTATTACAAGATAAGGTAGAATCCGAATCCACCAAACCAATCAGACAAGCATCTTTACATTAGTAGTTTATAGTTTATAGTATCAACTAGTTAAAATATATAAAACAAGTCTATTCTCTTCCTCCAAATCCAAATACATCATAATCTTTCACCTTTTCTTTAGCAGTAAATATTTCAGTTGAATATCTCCCTCCAATTGGAAATATAACTATACCCTACTGGATATGCTCAGCATTGCCAAGTCCAATCTTCCAGGTCTGCTGACCAACTCAGAGGTTGATTACCAATTTTATAACTCATCAAGTCAATAAACTATAACAACTTTTGTCATCCAAGACCCTGAATCCTTCTCATCCGTTCACACATAGTATACTAAGTTTTGTGATGTTAAATCAATTGAAATATATGATTATGACTTGCCTATATTACCTACAATCGAATGAAATTAGCTTGAAGGATCATAACAATATCGAGATAAATAAACTTCAGGCAGAAACCATAGTTTCCAAACAGCTCCAAGCCTGTCCTTGACTTGAAAATATGCACAGATCGATCCTTACATGGCTAATCAACAGAAAGTGTACAAGCTGTTATCATATTACTAGACAAGAACTAGGATACGAAAGAAATTGGAACTCCAAAACTTGAATGATCCATGACACAAAGCATGACGACAAAAAAAGATACCAGAGTAACTCACTGTTATCAAAACTCAAAAGCTAAAAAGAAAATTGGCATCTTGTGAGCTGTACCTTAACCTAATAACATCAGAAGTTAGAATGGGAGGGGCAGTAACAATTCAATAGACTATCAGCATGCACGAACCAGACTTGATTAATCTACTCTACAACCCTCTGGATTCCATTGGCATTTCATGAAGGATTGAAGTTTTGTATGCAAGTTCTGCAGTTACATAGTCGCGTTTTGAAATTGAACTGGGTTAAGGAAAGGGAGTTTTGCTAGAGCCTAGACGTGCCTTTGGGACAGCAAAAGGCAGCCTGATCTCTTGTGGAAAGCCAATGCCCATGGGACTGGGGTGCGAGCTAATTAGCAGCAAGTTCCCAGCTAGCCAGTATCAAAGCAGCTTTGTTTCTAACAAGACGTAAATTATGTTTCCCCAGCTCTGATTTCATTGGAAAAAGTGAGCTGTTGGTTAATCAAATGATGGCCCTCCACCCTCTAGAAAATGTGAATCACCAAATGGAGCTATGCCATGCGAGGAAAAAAAACCATGGAATAGAAAATGATCAACTATACAATCCAACTTCGTGATTCAATACCAAGTCTCAAAGATACCAGCTTATGTACAGGAGGATTTAGCAAAAGAATTAGCATCATTGTTTACATCCCTTTCAGTATAAAATTGCTTGAAGTCCAAAAGGAAAACTTCAAGAATTGTACAAGTGCTTTATGAAATCACTTGTAACAGACATTTTAAGGATAAAATGTGCTTATTCTAGGATGTAAAGATTAAAGATTTCAGCAGGCATCTTGCAGAATCTAAGTTACATAATAACAAACCCGTTATACACTATATAAATGCTTGAAATTCTACAAAGGAAAGAAAAGGGTATCACAATAAAACTTTGTAGAAGATAAATAGAAAAGCATAAAATTTCTACCTAGATTTCATAAAGAGAATTCCATTATCGCCATTTTCCAAGAAATCCTTATCCTTCCATGAAGCTGGGGGACCATAGACAAAGCAACAGAGAGGGTCATGGAACATATTTTCTTAAGAATTGACAATAAGATTCACAGCAAGGGTGGTGTTAAAAGAATAGCCACTGCTTAATTTCATTCATATTTTATTTTCAATTCAAGTATGGAAACTAAATTACAGAATGTCACTCTGATCTATCATCTATGTCTATAACTTAAACCTATAAACGGGTATCATCGTCTAAATTTGTGGAAGCAGAATAGAAACCTTTGATATAGCCCCTCCCACAAATTGCGATGAATAAAAATGCTGCAAAGGTGTAATTATACAATACAACTACAACAGAGAAAAAAGAATTAAAATATGCAGGAACAAAATGCACCTCGTTAGCTATAGAAAACTGGTGCCCGCATGGCAATGGTGCAGAAGATTATGAGCAATAGCATCCCTAGCCTTCATTGAACTTGCTGATCTCAAAGCAACCTCAGGTACCATCTCATCATCAACAAGTTCCATCCTATGCTCTGGATCCATTTCCTCATTTTGCATTTCACAAATATTATGCAACACACAGCATGCCCCGAGAACCACCGGCAAGTCTTGTAGTTTCACCTCTGTTCTTTTCTGCAAGCAACTCCACCTCCCTTTCAACCTTGCAAAGGCATCCTTAGCAACCGATTGAATCTCCCCAATCTTCTCATTAAAAGCATGCTGAGTCCATGTCAAATTCTGCTGTGTATACGGCACCAAAACCCAATCCATTAATGGGTAACCTGAAGTCCCAACAAGCCAAACATCCTTCAAAAGGCCTCCATTAGCCCTTTGGAATAAAGCAGACTTTTCCAACACCTGATCATCAGGCATTGAACCAGGCCAACCAATACACACATCAGTAAACACCCCTTTTGGATCAACAACGCCTTGAACAGTAATTGAGTAGGATGTTTTCTGATTCCTCTCTGTATGCCTCTTATTAAAATAAGAGGCAACACTAATCTTTGGAGCTATGATAGATATATGAGTAGTATACATAGACCCCACAACATTAGGTATCCCAGAAATAGATTCAAATTCATTTTTTGTCTTCCTCAAATTATCCTCATCAGGCCATTGCAAATACTTAGGCATTAAAACATTCCTTATAGCTGAACATACTTCAAGAACTAATTTATGGCAAGTAGAAATACCTAAACCAAACCTCTTTGACACAAGTCTAAGAGGTTCACCAGTAGCCAATCTCCAAATACAAACAGCAACTCTTTGCCTAACAGGAATAGCATTACGCAAAGTAGTATCTTCTTTAGCTATAACTGAATTTAACTCCTCACATATCGAGTCAAAAGTAGACTTACTCATTCTAAAAGCTTTCTTGAATTCTTCCTCTGGATAATCTGATCTATTACAATCGTCCCACCATTCTTTATCTCTATCTTTCACCCACAAACGTCTTCGTTGACCACCAGCACCACCACCGTGCTTTGCGTCTTTAATTCCTTTAATAGCAGCAACCCCATTAGAGGCAGCAGAAACAGCCGCAGCACCAGCTACTGCCCTTGACTTCTTGCGCTTGTTTCTTTCTGTTTCTGGAATTTCTACGTGGTCATCTTGAATATTGCCGTAGTATTCAACCATTGTTTTAATCCTTTTCTTGTGGTTTGCCTCGAACAATATTTTCTCTTCATTTGAAGCATGGTTTTGCTCTTCTTGATCACTCTTCTCTTGTTGTTCTAGCAATATCAATGATGTGATGAAACCCTTTAAGGTTTTCTTCTTCTTTCTGCTGCCATCTTGCCCAAATGAATTGCTGGCATCACTATCATTTTCATCTTGCTTGTCATCTTTTCTTTGCCTTTTCTTGGAGTTGCTGATACTACTAGCTTCATTCATTTGGTGGAGTGGAGATTGAAGCAAGGTGAACATATGAAAAAGGAAAAAGAGTTGAAACAAGAGGCACAGAATTAAGGAAAATCCTCTATACAGGATAGAAGAGGTTTGAGCCTTGCCTTTTACTTGTTCGATTGAATTTTTTATATATATATATAGATTTTATATTATAATGATTGATTTTTAAAGTATATTTTTATAAATATATTAATATAATATTTTTTATTTTTTAAAATTTATTTTTAATATATTAAAAAATAAATTTTTATGGTTTGGACCATACTTAAAAAAAAAAAATAATCTTAATCATAACTTACCCATCAAATAAATATCCGAAAACACCTTAATATAAGAACTGATTTTCATCCAAAGGAACAAGAATCAATCAACGCATATATACTAGTACAAAATTGACCACACCTAGATTGTTAATCAACACGATACATATTTAGGGCACGGATAAGAATTATCCTTATGAATCTGACTTAGGTCATTTGTTTTTAGCCTCTAGCTAGACCCATTTTTCCTTCTTATTGAAGGACTAATTGAGTGACGGTAGATATCAAGGAGTCTCTCATGAACAGAAACATTCATTTTATCATTCAATTTCTTATATTTATGTATATATTTATGAATTATTTGTTAAATTAGGTTGGGATGGATGGTAAAGCCATGATTGGTGCGCCATAGATCATCATCTGTCAAGGAAGAAGAAAAAACGTGGGCCGAGTGTGAACACGGCTTTGCTGAGGTACTAATAAATGTTAGACTTTGTGACATGTTGGGTGTGGGGAGGTGGCGGCAGGTGTGAGACTGTGACTTTAGGATTACGCGGTTTCCTTCGGATTCTGGCTACTTTGCCAAAGCTCTGGAAGGAATGCTGCTGATGTGGCTGGGTCTTGCCGCTTGCCATTATCAAAATAACAACCCCCGAAAAGAAAAATAAATAAATAAATAAATAACTGCATATGGAGCTGAACCAGTCAATTAACATTGAATTTACATACCAGCAGTAACTTCAAATGGGACCTTGATCCTGCTGACAGAGAAGTGGTCCCCTCTCTCTCTCTCTCTAACAAGGCAAGGGTTGCTGAGTGTTTGGGGACTTTGGCGAAAGCAAATTTGTCAACTCCTTTTGTGAATTCTTTTTATAATGATGTCTAGATGCCCTTGAAACTAATGTGCTTGCTTGTGCAGGAGCAATTTTCTTCCCATCCTTCCTTCCTTTTTCTTATCCTTCTTTAAATTGTTGATAGTGATTGTTGTTTTGCTTGGGTTAAAACATCCGATTTGTAGGGGGCAAAAAGAAAAGAAGTTGAGGAGAATCTTCAATACTAAAACTGGAATAAACAAAATTAACAAAACCTAAAAAAAAAAATTATTGTACAAAACATTATTTATTGTAATAGTTCAATGATAAAATTGTTCTTAAACCATGGAAACTTTAAAGAGCATATGATTGGTTTTTACCATGATTCAATTATCATTTCCAAATCTACCGATAATAGAATTGCTTTTTTACTTTTCTACACACTAAAGTTATTTAGTTATCCCTAAAAGAAAATTAAAAAAATAAACTTATATTCAAGGGCTTTTTAGTCTTTTTAAATTTTCTTAACATAATAAAATAACTTAATTACTCTTAAATCCAAAATTTACTAAATTATTTTCAAGGGGTTTTTTCATCATTTTTTTTAATGTCAAGTTAGCTCGAGGGAATTTTTTTAATAAATATTTAATATTTTTAAAAAAACTTTGATGGAGCGGTGTTGGAAAGATCTCGATGCCCTCTCTACATGACACGTGCGTCAAACGCACCTCTGGTTTAGCGGAGACTACCATTTCTTTCTTTCCTTCTCTCTCTCTCCCTCAAATTTTGCTCCCACCTCTTCAGAATTTCAAACCATCCCCTTTAATTTTTCACTTAACATTTGGTCACTATCCTTTTGATCACTATTTCTTTTATTTTGAATAATTTATAAAAAAAGTTATTTTTTTTCAATTTCATCCTTTTTATTTTTTATTATTCAAATTTGATTTTTATTTTTTTATTGCTATTTGTTTTGTTTGGGATCATTTTTAAAATTTTTATTATTATTATTTCATCTTCCTTGGGTATTTTTCCTATCAAATTTGATCTTTATTTTTTTATTGTTATTTTTTTTTACTTTGACAAGTTTTTAAATTGATATGTTTTTTTACAATGTCATCCAAGATTGTTAAAATCGCGTTTTGACTCGTAACAAAACATGCTTTACATGCTAAATCGTTTGAAAAAATCGAAAATAGATGAAATCAGGTTAAAATCGGGTAAAATTGGTAAAATCGAATAAAATCGCGATTTTAATATTGATTTTACAATTTCAACGTCGGAAGAAATTTTGGGCCACTTTTGTTTTGATATCGAGATCTGTGAAAATATATAGCCGTTCAATGTTGAAAATTGTACTCGTATATATCGATTTTACAATTTCAACGTAGGAAGAAATTTTGGGCCACTTTTGTTTTGATATCAAGATCTGCGAAAATATATAGCCGTTCAATGTTGAAAATTATATTCGTATATACTGACATGTCAATAATTACGTACTGTTGTGCTGTCCATTTGGGATATTATAATAGAAAAAAGTAGTATCTCCCTCTGTATTGATTAGGGTTGACCTATAGGTGATTAAAGTGCAATCAAGAATTTCATGTTTATTGTTTTTTTCTTTTAATATTCCACGTCTTATTAATTTCTTTTAACTGGTTGATAAATAAACAAATAACAAATGGATCTTATCAATTGCTATTTTTCATTTTAGTTGTTTCTTTATGTAGTTTCCAGGTTATCTCTTCGATCAAATTGTTATAAAGAGTGAACTCCTTCCTTGACATCTTCAAGGGCATAATAAAACTTGTTAATCATATTTGAAATTCTGAATTTGATCGCAAAGCATGTAAACCAAGGAAACAAAAATGGCCCAAAATAAAACGTGTTTTCTTCCCTATTTTTCTGTTATGACTGCAATTAAATTTTTTTTTATTTTATACTTAAATTATGTATGAATATTTATTTGAATCATGTATTTTAAGATATTTGAACTATGTATGAATTTTTATTTGAACCGTGTATTTTAAAGTGTTTGAATTATATATATATAAAAAAATTCCTTACAATTTTATGATTTTACAATCCGAGTTTAGTTTGCATTTTCCGTGCCGTGTCAAAAATACGTTTTTGACAACCTTGATGTTATCTTTCAATATTAAATTGATGCAAACCTCGCAATCATGTGGTCATGCAACCCACAATCAAGATTGTGATCTGATCATAAAAAGCCGAAAGAGATCTGGTAGAAGTGTAACACAATGGAAACATGTCCCAAGGCACCGACACTTTTGGAATGAAGTTGAATCACGTCACGAAGTCAGTTATTCTTTAATAAATCAAATTTAGTTCGTTCAAGAACAAAAAAATACAAGAATCTCTCTTGCATGTTAAACTGAAAAGTTCAGAAGTATTATTCTTCAAAAGTGCTGAAATTTAGGCTTTACATGTGTTTAAATAGTTCTGAGAAATTAACCATAATGGATCTACCCTTTTGGGATAAATCATTCCACTTATAAAAATTGACTCAAAATCTTTACTATTAAGCTCAAACTCTAATCAAAACAAGTCTTGGATCCTAGCAAAAAACAAAGTATTAATTAAACTCAAACAAACATTGGGTTGTAGCTAACAAAATAAAAATAAAGCTTATAAGTCTAAGTCTTGTTCTGTCGTGAGAAGAGAAGAAGAAAAGAAAGCATTGTAGGTCTGATACAATACTTATTTATATCCTATAATGTTGCTCAATAATTATAGGAACTAAAAGAGAAGTTGCCGCCCTTTGATTTCCAAGTTAGAATAGAATTCTGATCTAAGCCTTGTATTTATCCTTCTTTTAGAAGGAAAACGATGTTGCCTTTAATGCTCTTCTTTTTCACCTCTTGGTATCCTTCCAATATTATGAAACACAATTAAATTGTTGAATTATTCTCCTTGCACAACGAGGAAACTTTGTCGCCACATGTGTTTTTTAAGTCAGCTTGGATTCTTTTGTTTTTTTTTGTGTTTTCTAGGATCTGACAAGGAAATAAAATAAAAATAATAAATTATAATATTTAAAGGAAATAATTAATGTTTGTTGCAATGTTGCAGTTGCACAAATTAATTACCCTAGCTTAAATAAAACAAGATAATATAGAGCAAGCAAGGGGTTGATCCCACGAGAAAGATTTAGTACAAAGTTTTATGCTATATGATATGCAACTGAGGGAGCTGTGAAGTTATCTATGCTATGCTATAGTAAACAAAAAGAAACAATCAATGCTAAATCAAAGAAAATCGAAATTTATCAAGAAAACAAACCTTGGTCGCAAGTAAACATCCACCTATAGAAATCAGAACTGATCATGGAAACAAAATGTCAATTTATACTCTAAATATTTATCTATTTTTATGTTAATTAGTTAATAGATCCACTTTATAACTATTCTTAACCATCAAACAATCAACGTGTCCACACTAGTAATTTAATTCAATGGCAGCCTTAAAAACTAGATAAATTGATAAATCTAGACAATATAACTGTCCGCAATTCATGTTTAATTTGTTCGAATGTTCTCCCTAAGATTAATAACATAGATCCGCCATAATTATTAAACTCAGTTGTTTCACAAGTTTGTATACCACAACTCCGGTTTTGATATCAAACTTAGCAATAGATTGTTCACAATAATAATATAGAGTCCGCTCTAACAATTAAAATAAACAATCATAGGAAATAAGCATAGGAGAATAAACATATTCATTCATCATATAAATTGAAAAGAAACGGTAAAGTAAATCTCATAGTTCTTGAAATCTGAAAGTTTCTATGTCCTTGCAACCAAGAAAAAGAGTTTAACCTTGCATGTCTATTGAACAACTAATCAAAAAGAAAGAAGAATGCATGAATTTGGGTTTTTGGAGGAAAGGGACATTTTCTTCTCTTTCTGGTCGTCACCTATTTCCTTTCTCCATTTCTTTTTTATATCCTAGGAAACCCTAATCCATTTTCTACAAAATAGTCCTTTCCTAAGTAAACAATTTACATTTAAGTATTTCAATAAATATTTTTCTAAAAAAGAAGAAATAGCCTTGCATAAAATCTTCAAGCTTTGAATTTTGACTTAGAGGAGCTAAATTACCGAAATAAAGACTTGGATGTTAGTTTGGTTGCTTTGAGAAGTACTTTGGACTTGTTTCTTCACAAAACCTGTCTGTTGGCAGAATTCATGTGTCATCTTAGAAAAATCATATCTCTCTCATATGAGATCCCTTTCTACTAAAATTTGTAATGATGATAGGTCTTCAAGTTAGGAATCCAACAAAATAGAGTTTGCATTAAATGAACTTTTTTAGCTCAAGATATTCAAGTTGGAATGGCTGAAGGTCAACAGCAGAATGCGAGATTTGATTTTGAAGGCTACGATTTCCATGATTTTTTTTTCTTGCCATATATGTATATGAAGGTATGAATGTTATTGGTATCACTTCGTTTCGACCTCTAGAGCTCAAGCTCTGTACAAAACATCGATCGAAGGTCAAATCTGCCAATTATCTTCAATTTGCTTCCTTTTGAATCTTACATCTAAAAGTGCATTCAAAACATAAAATAAAGAATATCAAGACATTTTATATATAAAACACAGGTAAACTACTAGGTAAATGCTTGATCGCTTTTTATGATCGGCTTGTTTTAACTCGCAAGTGCACGAGTGTGCGATGTAGCAATTAACTCGGTAAGATCGAGGTCATATCCACAGAGAGCTAGATCTGGAAATTAAGCTAGGTAACAAAAGAAACTCAAGAGAAATTAAATTAACAATAACTTGGTTGAAAATGATTGATGGATTTGTTTTCAAAGATGAAAAGGTGTAAATAGATTTTAAATGACAAGAAAAAGTAAGTCTTGGTCCAAATCAATTTTAATGGTGATGTATTGGTGATTCCTTCAACATATATAAGATTACTCAACCTAATATCAACAATGGTGATATTAGATCGGAAGATATTACAATGAAGTTTAAAAAGATGAAGATTGATTATTGCTTAAGAATGAACAAGTACTTTCATATTAAGTAAGACATTGAATCAAGCAATCTCTATACCAAAACTAAGGTTTGTGCATAAAAATTCAAGATTATAACATTACCTAAATGATTTCTAAAATTTCTTTGCAATAATCAAACATTCATGAAGAAAATAAGAGGATAAACATTAAGATTCATTCATATCTTAAAGAACTCACCTCAATCACCATCATCCTTGATTTGGATCCAAGAAGGAGATTAGCCAACCATGATTATATATAAGAACACTTCAATAAACATGAAATAACTTAAATCACACTGAAATAATAAGTTTTACAAGCTAAAGAACCAAAATCTATAAAGAAGAACACAACACAATTTTAGTAAATATTCGGACTCAAATCTGACTCTAACTTTGGACAGCAATTTGACCCTCTTAGAAGCCTCTTCTGAAGATGGCTATTAGAGACATATTTATAGGCCATTTGGTTAGCTTTCCAGATCATTAAAGAACAGCTCATTTGGACATCTGAGTAAAAAGTTATGGGCAAAACACCAAAAGGTGTTCTGGAAAATCAAATCAGGCCAGCTTGGAGAACACTTTGGTGCACGTTTTTCTTCCTCCTTTGTGAGCTGTCTCTTTCTTCTTTTTGACCCAAAATA
>Ga0325404_1000126_pt1 | contig 72971 bp, 47 predicted proteins | sample PopdelMetagenome_18_FD_205664 | JGI IMG/M metagenome (GOLD analysis project Ga0325404, IMG submission 205664) | Populus deltoides microbial communities from Bellville, Georgia, United States - Xylem-Control-R1 | ecosystem: Host-associated > Plants > Phyllosphere > Stem > Wood/Secondary xylem...
TGTAAAACTTCATTCAAAATTTGTGAATGAATTGATGAGACTTGAATCAAGAACACTCCATTTTTTTTTCTGCCTTTGCTGTTGAAGGTACTGCCTGTTTCTTGTCATTACAGCAGCATCTTAGATTCTCATCCATCTTCAGGAAAAATGACATTTACGAGGGTTCTCTTCTGGTCTGCCCTTGGAAATCATGATTCGCTCTGAGCCAAAGCATGATAAGATCAGTTTTTGACTGCCTGAGATTATCAGCACCATATATGTATGACATGCGATTCTAATTTTAGTCAATAATATATCAAAGGCAGCAGATTACAACCTGGATTTGTGCTGTAATGATTTCCAGAAATCTCTGTCCATATCATATCATTGTTCACCATTGCAACAATACGTCCCCGGTCTGTCAATTTGTTTTTGATTCATGTTGGTTATTTAACTTTATTTTCTTTCAATTTCTTCCTAACAAGTTCCTTTTTTGCTGTGCTAGATTTTTTTTTATTCTCTTTTGAATGCTTTTGAATATCATTACCAAGGTGTTAGAGATTGTTTCATATCAATTTTGCATGAGAGAATTTTAAGTTGTTGTCAAAACAAAATAAAAAGAATAGAAACTAAAATTGATATTAACAAGGTTTCATAGCTTTTTTCGTGTGGTGCCGTTCCAAAGGCATGTAAAGTTATACTTTAGTCCCTCAATTTTTATTTTATTTTGAATTTGGTGAATTCTAGTTTTAGATTTTCGTTTTGCTCTCAAACTTCATTTGTTTTGTTTTTCAAACCCTAGATCTAGAGAGGAGGGGGGGAAGAGTTGCCGGAAAAAATTGTGGAGAGGAAAAGCTCTTAATTAACATTGATTTTCTGGCAACCAGAAACAACTCAAGTCAAAGAAAAGGATAGCCGATGGATGACACATCATTTGCGCATATTGGCGACACATCATCCGTGTAATTTAAAAAAAAAAAAAAAAAACATAAAATCCTACCCATGGAACGGGCATTGCTCTTTTAGACGGAGGAGGAGGAGGAGGAGCATCCCTAGGAATGGCTAATTCTGATGTGAGCAGTTATGGATCATCAGTTCCACCTTGCACCCTCCTCCTTCCCAGTTTTCTTCGTATATGCACTGTAAGAACCCACAGAGCTGGTTCACGTGTCGTTTTTCTTTCTCTGATATATATCACTTATGAGTAGGTATCTGAACAAAAGGAGAGAAGAAAGCACAGTTTAAGATGGTTTGTATGTTGTGCATGGATGATCCTGGGAGTACTTGCGCTTGCTATCATCGTGCTTTCTCTTGGTGTTTCTGATGAATTCGTGAAAAAACTTCACGCAAAAATTTGGTTTTTTATGGTTTGCTGCAAAACTGGGCAGAATTTTGTGTTAGAGAGTGCCTCAAAAAATAGACTGTGTATCTAGAGATTCTGTGTAGGCTGAGAGTACGTGTCTTTAAAAAGTTAGTCATTGCCACTGCTTGTGACATTGGGTGTATTTATTTATATACCTTTAATTTTTTTTTAAGTTTAATTGATATTGTGATAATTATTATTTTTTTAACTTATATTTTTATAAAATATATTAAAATAATATTTTTTATAATTGCACAATTTAAAAATAAAAAAAATCATTTAAAGTAAAGAAATAATTTTTTATAATATTATTTTATTTTCAAAAAATTATTTTTAAAATTAACCCATTAAAACAATTAAAAAATTAATTTTTAAAAAAAATATTATTTAAAAAAAAATCAGAAAACGCAGTCTGAACCGAAAAAACAAAAAGCCCAAAGGTCAATCTTTCCCCTCAGCTGTCCTTAGATTCCAAACTCTTGGGTAATTACTACTTCTCTCTTTTTTGTATTTACTTATAGAGCTGCTCTTTTGCTCATCTGGATTGTCTTTGTTTCCTTATTTTGATGTTAGTCGGTGGTTCAGTCAGTCAAAATTTGATTTTTGGCTTCTGATTCTATGGGCATCTTGAAAGAGCTCAAGGACTTGCAGAAAGATCCACCTACCTCTTGCAGTGCTGGTATGCTTCCTATTCTTTTCTCTTTTCCCTTAAAAAGAATATCATCTTTAAAGCTATTTTCTCTTTATTATTAAATTATTTGCTGACCCTTTTGCACTTGAGAGCTGATTTTGTATATACTTTCAGAATTAGAGGGAAAAGTCTCGATCTTTTTGGCCCGTTCACTTGTTTTTTGACTTTATAAATGGTTGGAATTTTAGGTCCAGTTGATGAGGACATGTTCCATTGGCAAGCAACAATTATGGGACCTGCTGATAGCCCATATGCAGGAGGTATCTTTTTAGTTTCTATTCATTTCCCTCCTGATTATCCTTTTAAACCCCCCAAAGTATATAATTTTTTCTGTGCCTCTTTTTTTTTTTTTTCTTTTTGCTTGTTATGTTTTTATTTTTTTTGTAAGAAGTACCCTTGAGAGTTAAGCATCTATATAACAAGTTTTGGGTTTCCTTGTCATCAAGAGAAGGAAAGAGAAATATTGTTTTCTCGTACCTTCATTAAAACTCTGGAAAACTATTTCTTGCTGATATTTGTTGAAGGGTTGAAATTTGCTCCTGCATTAGATGTAGGTTTCAAAAAGTTAAATGAAAGGTATTAATGGAAATGATATTGTGAAAGTTCATATCAGTGCTTGTGGTGGGCATGAATGTCTGGTAATGTTATGTGCTTTCTAAATGCAAACAATTGGCTGTAAGTTTTTGTGTTTAGTTGAAATTTAGAAAAAAGTTGCATAAGAGATGTAGCTACTAATCTGAATAAGATCAGAGGGCAGCACAGAAGTAGGAAGGGCTTTCTAGATAGTTCTTATAATCCTGGATGCTATAGCCAAGCTTTATATATTGTGCTGAACTTCAAGCCCTAAAGAGCTATTATATTGGAGAGCAGCTCAATAACACAGATATTGCATGAAATAGAGTTGCTATCAAATATCAATTACACAAGCCTTAAATATTATAGGGTGGCATTATTGTTTGAATTTGAATCAATGTAGGCATTATTTAGATGAGTAGAAGTGTTGTGCTTTCATGTTCTACATTTATTGGTTGTTAGGTATTAATTGAGATATTTTAGACCAATGATACATTGGATAACAATGTTATATCCACTTAACTAGAATCACAAAAACTAATAAAAGGTTTTGTTCAATCATGATAGAATAGAAGAAATAACATGTAGCTAATCCCATTTAGTTTGGACCAAAGGCTTGCTTAACTTGATTTGTACAGTGAGTTCATGTATTGTATCGTCAATAGCTTGTGTTTTGTAGAAGTTGATTAGACTATCTGGATTATATGCCTCAGGTTGCATTGAGGACATAAGTCTTCCACCCAAACATTAACAGCGATGGAAGCATATGTCTGGATATTCTTAAAGAGCAGTGGAACCCAGCACTAACCATTTCCAAGGTTTGATATGACCATTTCCCTTTTGACTTATCTATTCAGCCATTTGCTGATGTTGAAACTCTTCTTAATCTGTTTACTTGTTTTGTGTTCCATGTGCATAGATCAAATGTTTAGAATGATAGCCGAGACACCAAAATACCTTGTTCATTGTTATCCATTGGTAATGACCATCTGACTCTTCGATTTATGCTGAAAGTACAAACATAATATGCACAATTACACAAATGTGAATTTAAACAGAACTTTGTACCTAGTTTAGGATTTAAGGTGTGTAACAGTGAGGTGAGGGTGGATGGAACACACTATTGTGAGGTCCTGAAGGTTCCACATTTGTGCAAGAGTTTGTGCTATCAATATGAAGGAACTTATGGTGACCATTGGTTATGAACAGAAAAGAATATGGTAGTAACCATTAATGATAAGGTCTTGGAAGGCCTGCTAGCCATTTTCTTATATGTATTAAAGAATGCAATTGATAATGTCTTGGACTGCATCTGAACAAAATAACGAGCAGATCTTCCCCTATTTTCAATGTTCATTTTCCCTTTGGTGATTAGAGTGAATATCATGGTGCTGCTAATTTCATGCACTGACAACTTTAGCTTCTGCTTTCTGATATCTATGGAGTATGTTAATTGTGAATTATACTAGCATTTTTATTAGGCCTTCACGAATTTGAGATATAGACTTTGAATATTGTGGTGTACATCTGTTTCTCTAACACTCACCGGTGTGAACTTGTTATTGATTGATGTGGTACGGTGATCTGTTACTTTCCTACTTTTCTGAATAGGTATTTGTTCAGCTCCCACTTCCTTGTCTTGAAACCAAGGTGAAGAATACTTGTAAGACTTTGGTGGCAAATATGGATTCCTTGTAAGAAAATATAATGTAACAAAGAATAGGATTGGAGAGGAAGATTCTTCATGAATTGTTTCTCTGATGCAATTTACTGTTGGTTATGTAGGATAATTCATGCCTGAACCCCAGCAGTTGGGCTTTGTGTGGTGACTTTATTTGGCAGAATTTTATGTTGTTTGTGTTTGCTATATTTATTATGTTGATTCTGTCTGCATTAGTTAGTATCAAAGCTCTATATCAATTGATATCAAAACTCAACTATTCCTGGTGGTCGGTTATAGGTTGAATAACTATTGCTGGAAAAGTTCGCAAAACAGGACATGCTAGGATGGGATGAGGAGGTTTTCTCTCAGGAAAGAGACGTACATGAACCTGTGATAGAAGACATGCAAAGAAAAATTATAAAAACAACTTGTTGATTGGCGGTGGTAAAGTTTCAAAGGTAAGTTGAATAATTATCCCGTCAATTAACGAAGATGAAGAAGAAAAAACTAGAAGATCTTGAAGAGAGTGATCACAAATCTATAGAGACTGATGTAAGGGGTTTTTAGGGGAATATATTTGTTTCCTTAGTTATTTTCATTCTATTTTGATTGGAAATCATATTTTTCTTATTTATTTTAGTCCTAGGATAATTCAATTATAAATAGGGTTGTTTAATTTGTATTTAAAAGGACTACTTACATAGAATTGTATAGCAATACAATTTCAAATTAGGGTTTTTATATGATGATTCTATTTAGCAGAATTTTGTGTTGCTTATATTTGCAATCTTTTTTCTGGTATTGTTTTCGTCGGTATCAATTCTTTATTGGTGGGGGAGTGTTTAATAACAGCTGTCTTTTTTTTTTTTTTTTTCAAATGCAGGTGCTGTTGTCCATATGCTCTCTGTTGACCGACCCAAATCCTGATGATCCACTTGTGCCTGAAATTGCTCACGTGTACAGGACAGACAGAGCTAAGTACGAGGCAACTGCCCGTAGCTGTACTCAGAAGTATGCGATGGGTTGAAGCAGAGGAATCTGTTTAGAAAGAATTTGCTATCCTATGGTTCACTTATTGTTAGGTGGAAGGATGATGTGTTCCAACTTCAAATGTCTGTTTTTCTTTCTGCTGTTTGTACTGCAGACTCGGAGTTGGGAAGAAACTGGTCTGCTAGGTCTGTGAATATCTACTATTTGAAAGCGTAGAAGGGGGGAGGGAACGTGATGTAATATTGCCCTGTTGTTAGAATTGTCAGCTTGTTTATTTGTTATTTAAATACTCTCATTTGCTGTTGAATGCTAGAAGTGCTGGTCCTGGTATACTTGTGCTTTTAGCAATTTGGACAGATAAAGGCATAACCTTCATTAAAGCATTAATGTCCTCATAATTTGCCGTTTTATGGATCTAATTACTGTGCGCACATCTATGACTATCGAAGCCATTGACCCAGTATGTCGTGCTTCAATGTGATATGTTTCACAACCAATATCGTCTTGCTCTGCAAAGAATGGTAACCCTGGTTCTGGTTCTGGTTCTGGTTCGTACTAGCCATATGTCTTTTTCCATGCGCCAACAAATTTTGGTAAATTAATTGATAGCTTGAAAGAAGAGAGGCCCCGGAGAATTACAAGATGGTGAACTCAAAGGGATCCCTTGTGAAAAAACGCAACTAAACTGTGATGCGGACTCGAGGCCACCGTACGTTGAAAATGCCTTGACATGGTTCCTTGATATTCTGCTTGTTTGGTGTTGATGATAGTCAAGGATAATACATAGCACAATCCAAGTATATATATATATATAGTAGGATTAGACTGGTAGCTTATCTAGATATTGGCTTGTTTAACAAATGGAATACAAATTATTTGTTTGAGAAAAAAGAAATGGAAACGTGATTGCGATGGGTTAACCACGGTAGGATTAAAGCTTCACGGAATCTTGTCATCTCGTTGTGACAGCACCAGGCTAGGTGGCAAGCATGTTCTTCGAATTTAAGCTATGATACTGTTCTTGACTTCACAATTCAATGACATTAATTTGTGAGGTGCGTGTTCTTATTACATGTAGGAGGTAGGGCATGAGATAATGGAATCCCCCAAATCATTTGACGTTGTTGGAAACCTAAGATATACTGTTTACGAGGAAAAGGCATCGCCTTAATTATCACCTGTCAACAAGCAATGAGGGCCTCCCTGCTGCAACCTCTTATGCATAATATTACATGATTGCTCCACACATGCATGCTGTCTACTTGGGCTTGTACCCATCATCCCTTGCTTCCTCTCCAAGCGAAAGAAAACCTCCCACAACTTCACTAGCATTAACTCTCAACGTTCTGGTTTAATCATAAACTGAAAACGATGGAATCAATCATCAGTTGATTCTATCATTAATCTATTGCTTTCAAAGTATCGATCTTTTTATGCCTTTACATACCCTTCTTCGAAACAGAGGTCAATTGATGAAATAATTATATCATAATCAAAACACTAGAGAGATTCAGCATTTTCTATGTAGTGAAGAGAGGTTATACAAATTACTAACAAAAACAAAAATCCACGCTTGAATTAATATGGTGGTCGAGAAATGTCTGATCAAACCCAAATATCACAGGCACAAGGATCTAGTCGTTAACAAATTGTAATTTTATAAGTTTCTCTTCTTAAAAGATGTTAAATTCAAAATCTTATTCTTTTATATATATATATATATATATATAGCTAAGTTGACGTGGATATATAGCTAGCAAGCTCATGATCTGTGGAAGAAGATACTCCTCCTAACAAGAAGGGTGGTTGTGACTTTCTTCTTGCTTGAAATGGCAGCGCATGCATTTATTCATCGTACTGGCATATGTTTTCTTTATCTCTGTGGATCCCCCTTTGCCACGGAAAAGAGGTCGGTTCGGTTATAATGATGAGCTATCCATCTCTAAAGTTTTTGAATCGCCATTTTCACCGCGCAGACAAAGTAATTTCTTCATATACAACGGAGGAGTAATTTTACGGGAAAGATGAGTCAACTACTTTCTTCGATTTGGAGCTACCACCTAGCAAGCTAGCTAGCTAGCTACTAGCTCTAATTCTCCCACTTCGATCTTCTTATACATGGAAACTTCACTAAGAAAGACTGCCACCGAAAAGTAGAGGCGACCTCATAGTATATTAATTACCATCGCCGCTACCATTGTAAAGGAGAGAAAATGGAGTGGGGTCCTGGCCTGAGATGGGTTGATTCAAAGAAATTGACATGCCAGGAATAGCCCTTTTGACGCGTCAGGAGAGGCAGCTGGAAAACATTTTTTTAAATTTTTCTTTCTTTAAATCAATTTTTTATATAATTTTTAATTATTTTAATGTGAGAATAACATAGATAAATTTAAAAAAAAACAACCATTATAATCGGAAAATATCGCACCTACGCTAAGCTAGTAGGAATTCCAGGGTCCTTCCGTGCATTACACACACACCCACGTACGCACATGCCTATATCTTACTCCGTAGATCTCTCTCCAAATCAGTCACCCTTTTCAATGACTATTCTCTCTCTCTCTCTCTCTCTCTCTCTCTCACTCACACACACCCCCAGAGTGAGTGAAGATCACTGAACTGCAGCAAGACACAAGTCTTTTTCTAGTTTCCCGCCAAAAGCTTACCACCCTTAATTTGCAGCTTCAGGCTACCTAACTTCTTAATCAAACCCGGAGTTGCTGGTGTCACTTTGTCACCTTCTTCCAACTCCTCGAAGTGCAAGCTATAGCTTCTCTTTTTGTCTCTATTTTTGTCACTAGCTACTTCTATAATCCCTCCAACGCTGGAGATCCAGTTAAGCTTAGTATAAAGTAGCTTCCTTCAGTTTTTTTCCTCCAAGAAACCAATAAGATTCTTCATCCTTGATCACCCAAATAAATTAAGCTAGCTAGACCCTACCTGAGCTGGTCAGTACATGGTTTTGCCGCTATGTCTTGACCCACTTCTTAATTGAATACAAAAACCAGCCCTTGATTCCACCCACCATGCATCTTCTATTCCCCAATGAATTACAACCCATGTTTACCTCCAACGCCACCATGTCCGTTCAACCAAAAGTAAAATTTACTGAACATGTATTCATCACTAGTAAGCTCATCGAGAACCAGCAGCTGCATCCTTCTTCAAGAACCCGCCAAAGACTTGTTAGAATCATCCATACCGACCCTGATGCCACTGATTCCTCCAGCGATGAAGAAGAGGAAGAACAAGAGAGGAAGTTTGTCAAGAGAGTGAAGAGACAAGTGAGTGAAATAAGCTTGTTAGAGCAAGAAACAACAGCACCAGCAGCTCCTTCTTCCACAACTTCAAATGATGATCAGGAACCAAGAAGAAAGAGACCTTCTTCAAGATTACCGGTACCTGACGTATCTCGTCAGAAAAAGTTCAGGGGTGTCCGTCAGAGACCCTGGGGAAAGTGGTCCGCCGAGATCCGTGACCCGACTCGACGGAAACGGGTCTGGCTCGGCACTTTTGACACTGCAGAGGAAGCTGCTACAGTATATGATCGAGCTGCACTGAAACTAAAAGGACCCGACGCCGTTACCAACTTTCCTACGAACTCCGTTATAACGGAGAAAGCTCACGTTAACTCCGGTTCAAGTGATGTGAAGTGTGAATCACGGGAGTCGCCGTCTATCAGGGGTACTGCTAACGTTATGGCATCACCCGCATTAGTCCTCCGTTACGTAGATTTGACACCGTCTGACGCTGTTTTAACGGAGAAGGCTAAGGTTGTTGACGGTCAGCGCGAGTCATGTGAGTCGCCGTTAAGTGGTGTTCACGATATGTCATCACCGACTTCTGTTCTCCCATACGAAGAGTTATCGCCGTTTGATAGTTTGGGTTACGGAGACGTTGACGCTTTTGGGTTCGAAATTGACGTGCCGTTAAGTTTGCCAAATTCTATGTTGTCGGGGAATTTCTTTGACAAGGAAGAATTCGTTGACCTCGATGATTTCTTGGTGGATGCCATCTGTTAAAAACATATCCTCAATTTTGTGGAAGTTTGGGGAGTCTTTTGTAATTTGACACGACCCTATCGTGATGTGGCATACCATGATTCGTGATTAAAGGCGCCAAGTGGATAGAGTGGGCGCCTGATATAGAGCTGGAATACCTAAAGTGTCCCTTTATTTCTTATGTTAAGTTTTTGGTTTGATTAGTCAAACTACGGAGTTTAAGTATATAGTGGAGTATTAAGGAGTCCATATTTAGTGAATTATATGGCGATTTTGTCACTTCCTGTTGTTATTAAGGATTTTTGTGTATTCAAGATTAATAATTTATATTATTATTATTTGATTAATTGTAGCTTATACTTTAATTTTTCATTTTGTATTTTAGTCTTTCCAAATGAAAAAAAAAAGATGAGATTTATTAGAGTTTTTAGTGGAGGTTAGGTAGTGTGGGGTGTATGTTTTTATGAAAGTATTTTTCAATAAAAAATATATTAAAATGGTTAAAAAAATACTTTTAAAAATAATTTATATATATTAAAATAATATATTTTAGTCTTTCATTTTGTATTTTAATATATTTTAAAATACTAGCATAGATATAAAACTCATAACTGTAAAACTTACTCAAAACTCTCTCATTTTGATCAAATGATCAACCTTCGATGGATGGATGAGAATCAATCTTTGATTAAATCCATAAAAATTCTAGCTTGAAACCTTATAAATATCCCCTGAAAATCAATTAGAAGGAAGGGGAGAAAAAGACAAGGAAGAAAGGAGAAAAAACTTATTCTTGGAGTTCATTATTAATCAAGTTTATTGCTTGGCATTTAAAAATTAAAAGGATAAGTTAAAGGTTGAGCAAAAAATTGGATTTTCAAAGGAAGAAAGGCAGTAATTATTCTGAGTTTTGGGAAGGTATAATCTTTCACTAATCTAGCAGATGATATCCATAAGGCACACCTCTAGCTTGTTTTACGTGTAAAGATGTTTTTGAACTTGCTTTAGTGTTATGATGTTTTTTAGTTTTTATTCCAATTAGTATATAAAATGTTTGTTGTTATTGGTTAAATCTTGCTTGGAGTTGTTGTTGATGTTATTGAATGTCAAAATAATATGTTTGTAATTGATTTTGATAAAATAAAATGGTTTTTATATTTTACTAAATATGGCAATAGGTGTTTGATGTCTTTTTAGGGCTTGTTGATGCATGTTATAGATTCATAGTTTTTGTTTAGATTTTTTTGAGTGTCAAGATGTTAATTTTGAATTCAAATTACATAAATATATAGGTTGTTTTAAGTTGACAGTTTTGAAGATTGAAACCTCTTGCATGATATGGATGTTTTGATGTTAATTATTTGTTATTTTTTTATTCAAACATGTTTAGTTATGGTAGTATAACTTGATAAAATTAAAAAAAAAAAACATTTTTTTAAAATAAAAAAATATCAAATTTAAAGGCTTAATAGTGATTAGGTTTATTTTTCTTGGCAGTGACTTGGTTTAAGGCAATGTTTTTTGTATTTTTTATAAAAACATTGTCTTAACTCCATAATTTGAATCAATTTTAGTTTAATTCTTTGAATTAAACTATTTAGAAAAAAATTATAACTTAATTTGCATTAACATCTTAGATTCTAGAATAGAGCACCTCATTTGTAAAAAGAAAATAAAGTTGAATTAAGATCAAGAAATATTATTTATATACAAACAAATTAAATTAAAGTAGTAAATAATTAATTAGCGATAACTACTTATCTTCCATTCGCAATAAAATTAAATCATTGATCGAGTATAAGAAGAATTATAAAACACGTCAATTATATAACTCTCCCCCAGATCCTCCTTTCTCTGTGATCGATTTACCTGGGAAAACTAATTATTTCGGTTTGATTGTCAAGGTGATGTATATATATAAAATAATGATTTGTTTGTTACATTTGAGGTCCATCACCTTGAATCAAACCGGAGGATCTGGGGGAGAGTTAAGGCATACGTCCCCATGGCCACTTTGAAGCCGTCAAAGATGAGAATTTTGAACCAGGCAAGAAAAGAGATCTGGGGAGATTATTATTCACCACAATATACCTTGATTTAATTAATCATATTTTCTGAACTCGAGTACTTCTTGATAACGTACTCCATGAATATTTTTTTGTTTTGTTTCCCTTTGAAGTGACAAAATCATGGATGAACATGACTTTTCTTCGAGAAAGGTACAATATGTGAACTGTTCTACGTCATTAGACTCAAGAGCCATGAGAGGATAATAAAGTGGTTGAATATATATATTATTACAACCTTGTCATTTAATTTGTTTCTAGCTATTCTTGTTTATTCGTGCAAGACAATGCATGTTCATGTCATTTTTTTTCCTTTTCCATTGTGATCGCATGGCAGGAACCAATCATTAAATCAAACCTTTCGAGTTCCAAAAAAAATAAAATAAAAATTATAAATGTAGCATAGTGGTGGTCACTTAGCAATTCAACCTCAACCCATTTGTGTCTAATCTTGTCTAGTCGGTATAGAATTTCATCTGGAATGGAAAGAATCATGGATGCAAAAGGGATTGCGATAACAAAAGAGAAAAGAAGAAGAAGAAGAAGAAGAAGAAGAAGAAGAAAGAAGAGATATTCCAATCAAAACACATATAGAAAAACAATATTCTTGAGCAAAACACTCAGGGATGTCCAATGTTGTTGTTTGATGGGTACACAACGATCCCCAAAACCGTGCTCCTCGAATGCATGCAGGAATTTGGGGATCGAGAGTCAACATTTTACAGCGATTACACTTGGCCATAATCCACGTAAATAGATGGGTTCGTGGCGGGGGCCATAGCCCCACCACAAGGCGGTGGTTCGTGGCAAATAATGATAAAGGGTCCACCTATCTCAGCCACGCTTTCACTCTAGACCACATAATGTTATCGTGATTCGAGCTTGAAAATGTGGCATCATTTAGCTGTTCCACCGTCTACCGGCGGCTGCAAATAAATGGCAATTAATTTTCAAAGGTAGAAGAGCAAATAGTTAGGTGGAGGGAAAAGTTGGGAAGGGAGTCTCAAACAAATTTGGAGTAAAGGAAAACTTGAAGAAATATAAAGGAGGAAGGGGGGTTTTGTCGGCCCCGTAGTTGGTGACCAAACGGATTTGAAAGCAAACAAAAGCTAGTCCTTATGGCTATCTGATCCACCCTACAAACCATGGCCGCCTTCCACTATCTCCATTTTTTTAATTTTTTAATTTTTCATGTTTATAGTACGAAAGCAACAAAGGTTTGCTTTTATTTTTGTTGGGATCCGGAATTTGTACAGAAATCATTCATTTAAATATGTAAAAATATTCTTAAAACTGTTTTATGAATTAACTCAAAAGTATTGTTCTTCATTGTCTAATGAAAAAATTACGCAGACAATGATTGTTAGCTATTTCTTTATTAATAAAACATTGAAGAGGCATTGAGAAGTGGCGGCACACCACCGCTACTCGCCCAAAATTGTGTCAGTGTTGGTACAAATTAAGCTGCAATATTAATGTATTCTGTGTTCATGAAGGGAAAAGAACCGCTGTTTGAAGCCACGACCAGAAGAGACTTCTCTCTCTCTCTCCCTCTGCAAAATTACTCGAGAATATGGTGAGAATCTAATTAATGCATGCACCTACCGACACAATAGTAAATAATAAAAATAATAATCAATCTCAAAGCCACACATTTTACCCCTTTTTAAAATTTATAAATAACTCTTTCTCGGAAAAAAAGAAAAAACGTCTCTTCCAATGATCACCAAAGGAATGACCACTAATTCTTCTATTTAACACCTACCTGATGCAATGTGTACTGCCCTGATTAATTTAACATGAGCAACAAACTGTGATTTATAAAAAAGTAACATAGTTTGTTAAAAAAATTTAAAAAATAATACATGATTAAAATATATTTAAAAGAAAACACGTTTTAAATATAACTACATTTTAAAATATCATTTTTATACTGAAATAATAGTCGCATTTTTGTGATATAATTTTGTACAGTAAAACCGCTATTTTAAATAGTTGTTGTTTAGTCAAGTTTTAAAACATATTCATTTTTATAAATTAATTAATCTAAACACAACTCAACTTAAAATTTTATAAAATTTTAATTGCTAAAAGATATGATTCAAGATTTAATAGCTAAGAAAAAAATATAAGATAATATGACATGGCAAGAGAGAGAAATGAAAAAAAAAAAAAAAGAATGGACCATAGGAGCATATCAGTTCTTTGTTTTTTACACACCTGATATTGCTAAAAAAACCTTGACAAGACGGTTGTAACTACAACTTGAAAGAATATCAAATGAGATTATAATTAACTATGAACAAAATCCTTAATAAATTATAATCATATTCGGTGATCTTTTAAGACATGATTAAAATTATCTGGTCGAGACTTTTCAAACGATACTGGATATGTGAGAAACAGAGCTTATGTAATTCATTTTTTTTTTTATTGAATTTTAAATCTCATTTCTCCGTCATTTAATTATCTTTGTAACTAAGATTTTAAAATAACTTTTTATACGTGTTAATTAAACATTAAATCAAGAGAGAGATAATTTTTAAAACAACTATATAACAGTTAGATCTAATATTCCTTTAGTATTAATTTTTTTTTAACATGTAATATTTATACAGAACTTCGACGAAAGAAGGCTATGTCAGAATTCCAAAATACCGGCAACAGATACTTGTAAATTCAATCACATCAACAGGCTCCGCCTTGGCATGTGTGTTGTGAGATATTTCTTTCTGTGCCTGGGACCACCATTCCATCAAATGTCCTCTTCACTTTACACGCAACCCTCCATTATCTAAACTAAAGAGATCGAGTTCAGACATTCGATCCATTTCTCGTACAGTTGCATGCCGATTTTAAATCAAAGCACGTGTTTTGACTACTGTGCCATACTTGAGCTTAGATTAGCTTGTACGCGACAGTGCTTAGTTGTTAATAATCAAGCAGAGACTTATTTAGTCTGTCAGAGGAGATTAAGAATATTATTTATTATTTTAGTCTGGTTTTGATTTGCCACTCTTATTATCTTTGCACAAAACAATCTTCTCTTATTTTGTTTTTTTAGATGATATCAAAGTGGCTCGATCGATCATACTTTGATTTGTGTCTCGGATCCGGATAGAAAGGGTCAATAACTTGAATAGATTTGAATTTAAAAATAAAAAATATCTACCTATATTAATATTAATATTAATATTACTAGTGACTAATGTCTTGTTTTTTTCAAAAAAAAAAAAAAAAGTTAACGGGAAGTCACCGACCTGACAACGACCCAATTTCCCCCACTTGCAAACCTAACCCGTCCGAACTCAAATAAATAAATAAATAGCAACAAAAAGGTCATGTCCAGGTTCCCTGTACCTACCCAGTCATCTCCGAAACGTTCACCACTAAATTCTTATTTTGTGGCGGGTCTAGGTGCCACTTTTGACCGACCACGCGACGGACACCGCCTCTTCCTCATGGTGATAGATTTTCCTCTCGCTCTCTCTCTCTCTCCCCCACAAGACTTGAGAATCGTGTATCAGTGGCCGGAGTTTGTTTTAGTTTTCGAAGGAAATGATTTTTCACAGGGTTTTGAAAAAACAAAGGTTAATAGGTATTTTTAATGTGATATACCGGCTTAACATGTTCATGTTAGCGGGTTAATTTATATTTCTAATTAGGTCAAACAAAGAATATTTTGTTTTTATTTTTTTAAAGCTCGGATTAGTGCAGATTTCAGGTTAGTTGGGCACTAAGTGAACTTTAAGGACCAATTCAATTTGTTTTTAATTAATTTGAATATCCAAGCCAGTTTGGATGTATGTTGATTAATCTTATAAATTCTCAAGTTAAAGACTATGTAAGTCTCCAGTGGTTATTATATTAACAACTACAAGCTACAAGATTCGAACCTGAAACCACAAAAAAAATAAACTTTTTAATCCCAAATTCTTCCTAGTAAATCACTTATTAGATGATTGAAATCTTAAAATACTGTTTATTATCATCGATCAATACAATATTCTCTTATTTTATTATTTCACAGTATTTTGAGAATATGTCACTACATAGATGCATGTTATTATATCGTTTCGTGCCATTTCTTTTGTTAAACAAGTTCAAGTGATATTAACAAAAACTAACTGAGAGAAAAAAAATCGCCTTTCCTTTTTTATGATTGATTTTATTAATTTTTACAATTCAATTCTTTAATATTTCTTTTCCGTTTATTTTATATGAAATTATCGATCTTAATCTCATAACTAGAGTCACAGGTTTAGCAGGTTAATTCAGATTGACTCAATTTTTTTTTTTAATTATTTTTGTTTTCAATTTCATCGTTCAACATTGTATTTGTCGGGAATTGAGCTATATAATTTATATTAATTTATTTTCTATTTGAGTTATTTCAGTCTCATGATTAAGATTTGGCAAATTAACTAGGACTAACCCTTGTAATTATTTTTACCTTTTTTTAATTGTTTTTTTTTTTTCAATTTCATACTTTAATATTGAGTTGATTGAGAATTATGCTTCAAAATACCTTTTGATTTATTTTCTAAGAGGTTCTCACAGTTTCATGAATTGAGTTATGAATTTTACATGTTAACTTTGTTGATCCGGGTCTATTTATTATATTATCACCTCAATTTTATTTTATTTTTAAAATGTTATCTTGAATTTTTTTAAATTAATTTATGTTTTTTTTTCTAGTTGTTTAGGTTGTCTTTGGGCTTACCAAATTAATCAAGTCATATCACGTCAATTTATACACGGTTTAATTTTTTTTCTTAAAATTACATTATGATAATACCTAAATATTTTTTAATATTTAGAAAAAATAGACCCGCACGTAGCGTCGATAAATCATCTAGTTTATTTAACTATAGAAAGCAAGTTTATCCCTCAGAAGTGACAATTATAATATATCTTTATTAATATTAATATTGGACCCAATAACATCTCTGCCAAATACCATGCTACTAAATATCCACAACAGTAGAATATGAGATGCGCCATTATAAAATATATTTATAATAGCATATTTTCTTGAAAAATCAGAGGAAAAAAACCACTAATTAAAGTCAATTTTATTATACCATACTTGTTTTTGGAGAGATGATATATATATATATATATATATATATATATATATATATATATATATATATTTTATATAATTTAACTCATAATTTTTTCTAATTTTTAATTTCAACTCGCAATAACTTTTAGATATATGTGAACATGAAAATCACACCCCATTTTCAAGGGATCCCGAGGAATATCAATCCCTTTTCACACCCCATTTTCAAGGGACAAGAGGTTTATTCACAGTGCTGCTAGCTCCTTCAATTCGGACGTGAAAGCCTCGATCGAGGCCTAATTGCTTCGTTTCTCGACCAGTACTTGCAGCGTCGAATTGATGAATCAAAGTAAGATCTCTTGTGAGATGAACAAGTTCCTAACTTTTCCGCTCGAAGAATATTTAAGATAAGCTCGAAGAACCACACAGCAAAGATGTCATACATAATTAACGTAACACATGGTGATAATCGTCACTTCTGAGATATTTTTGGTAGAGGACAAATTAGCCCTAGCTACTTGTTCTTTTTATAAATTTATGGCCGCCATCTGCTACTGTTTGTGATCGATGACATGTTTGAACCGGATACATAAAGATCATACATAGCATTGTTCCCAGCTGAAAGGCTAAATCATACATACATACATCTCCTAACGACGTGGTGATTTGACTGGAACTTTTTTTATTATTATATTTTATCAAATTTAATTATCAAATATCATATTCAAGTCACCTGATTTCTTAAAATAAATAACAAAAATTCATGTATTTGTTTAGAGTTAAGGATATGGTTGTAGCTGTTGTGGGTTCTTTTGTGTCCGAAGATTTTGAATTAATCACATGGTTTTTTTTTTTTATAGGATTTTTAATAATGAAAGATTAACCGGACCTGAAGGACTTGGAACCTAAATTAATTTAGGTCGAAGAAGAAGAAAAAAAAACTTAACCCAGAAAAAACATGGTTGATGATGAGACTATGTACGAAGGAGGGGGAGGTTCCTTGATGATTTGTAAGAAGAAATGGAAACCATCAAACGGTTTCTGTCAGAGAGACGTGTTGGATTACACCATGGCCGTCCCTTACGACATCTGTGATTTTTCTTCAACGTTTCTGCACATATAACTCCACTCTTCCGGGCCCTGTTTGCTCTACCTATGAGTCTGTGACTCCGAACAGTTAGATGTGTTTCTCAGCTAAATTTTCAGAGTGTTTTTGGACTTTTAGCATAGTAAAATATAATAATAATAATAAAAATAATAAAATAACACTGTAAAAAATATTTAATGAAATAACCCCAATGCAGGGAGTTGTATGGCATGTAGGATTCAAATTGCAAATTTAATAAATACATTATTTAATAAAGAGAGAAAAAAAAAAGACAAAGAAAGAAAAAAAATCTAGAGTCCTACCAAAACTTTAATAATAATATTATTATTATTTTTTAAAAAATATTGATGAGATAAATTCAATAACATCAAAAAAATAAAAAATAATAACCGAAATAAACAATACTAGATTTTTTTAACCTTATCAATAATATTATCATCAGAGTTTTAGATTTCAAGTTCTTTCTTTTTATTTTTCTTTCCTTCTGTTTCTCTCTCTTCTTATTAAATGACGTGTTTGTCAAATATATAAGCATATGACATTTACGGCTCACAGATCATATATTTTATACAAGAAGACTTTTTAAATTGTGTTATTTCACTATATATTTTTTGTATTTTACTATATATATTTTTTACCACGCTAGAAAAACAAAAAAAAAAAACTCGAATTTCCAAGTCCAGAGCATCGTACCATGTACTGATCAGAAAAGCTCTGACAGAAGCATGTTGCATAGGGCAGAAAACCTTGCGGTTCACCCACCAATCAATTTCTTGCTGCCGGAGGCCACCAGGATGTGAAGGATCCAGGAATCTTCAACATTTTTACTTTTGCATTGTCAGAATTTGAAGCTAGTTTATAATATACATATTGGATGGGGTCGGTGAGAACGGAGGACTGATCTGATCGGTTTTCAAGTGTAGAAATTAGGGTTTAGGTGTTTGTTTTCTTGAGTTTTAAACAAACTATTTACAGCATTCACTAAAGAATTATTTACGATCGATAGCTAACTTTTATCTTTAAATTCAAATTGATAACACGGGGATTACACCCACTTAACACAAAGTACGTATCTGTTTGTCTGGCATTAGAAATTAGGTTGGTTGTCTTGACTTTTGCGCTGAAAGTAAATCCAATCCAATCCACACAGATCTTCATTATATCTAAAGAGAGTCGGGGAAGCTCCATTTTGAAAGCTTTACTGAGTTGTTTTAAGCTGTGCCAGTACTGCATGCTATGATAAATCAATGGAGCCTGCCTGGAGAAAATAGCAATATTTGGAAAACAAAAAGGTTAACCATAAGGCATGAGTTTTCTTGTATAAATGCTTGATGGACCCATGAAAAAGAGCACAAGACGAAAAGGGAATGGAGGAGGAAAGTTCTTCGTGATACAAGGAGCAAATTAATGATGGCTGACTTTTCCCTTATCACGCTGGGTTATAATTCACAAAATTTGCTCAACAAAACCGCATCCTGCTCTTTTGTCGACGAAGCATTAAGAGACTAACCAGAGTCCACCCTCTCTTTTTTCTGCGTGTGACAAATAAGAAAGAGAGAAATTATAGACTCTGAGATTAAAAAAAATAAAAATGTTCAAAGGGCCTGTTACAAAGCCAGATTTGTGGTGGGGAAAGGTGCACGAAACAAGTAAACACATGATGATTTCGTGGAAACTTCTCAGCTTGCAATTTTTGTGTTCATTGAAATGGTACTGAAGGATCAAGTTCCATCAATGGTACGTTGCTTTCAATAATGTTGCCCATCTCATTGCCACAAGACTCTCGACCTCCTTCTATTTGACATATATATGAAGATGGCTCTCAACTATTCAAAGATGGGCCATGTATATGCCAGAGGGCAACCAGCTGGGTCTCGCGCGTGACTTTAATAGGGTGTCAAGCCTTTAAATCATTTACCATCACACCGCGAGCATGGTTGAATTCTCTATATTCATGAATTTAAATATAATACATAAATCTAAAATTTTATAAACTTTCATATAAAATTTTAATTTTAGATGAATTATTTTTTAATAAATAGGTTTAATTAAATAAACCTACATTCCACCAACACAGTTAAATGTATTAAAGTCTCATATAGTCTGTTATGTCTCCATCTTTTTGCTGGATAAAATAAGTAGAATATAGCTCACAATGCAACTCAAAATATCATAAAAGTAAAATCAACCTTTTATTTTTATAAAGGGACAAGATTCATGGGCTGTGAATGCACATTGAATCCTTTAAAATAAAGGTTTACAATCTTAATTCTCTACTGCAAACATATTCGAGAGCATCCATCTCCAAAATATTGCTATATTTTCTCTATTTTAAAAAATATTTACTTAAACACTTTTAAAAGTCTTCACATCCACTAAAAAAGATTTTTTGCAAGTATTAGTTACAAGTTATTTTGGTCTACCAAGCACTAAGTACAAGCTATCAATCACCTTGACTAAGAAGAATGAATGGGATTATCATGATAAGTTGATTAACCAACCTGAGAGTCCTATTATTAAGCTACTTGGATTTTAGGACATGAAAACCCTATCATCAATATGAATTTGTTTCTCCATGTTATATTTTGATTTAAGTGCAAGGAAAACAATATTTTTGTGATTCACTAGTCTTTGATGTGAACAAGTTATTTAAAACTTGAAAAAAAAAATAAAAGAATACTTCATCTTTGTTAAAAGGCAATTTCCAACTCTCCTGCCACAAGGAAAAAAGCGTGAAATAATGGGGGCAGCAACAAGAAGAAGACGGTGAAAGTGTACAGGGGACATGGGTGCTTGAGCAAGGCCCAAGCAGACTTGGAAAAAGCTTTATTGACTTAAGTCCATAATTGAAAAAACCCATGTAAAAAGTTTAATCCGGAACTTTGATCCATAACCGAAGCTGGTCAGGTTTATAAAAAAATAAAAGTATTTAAAAATTCAGCTCACTTCACAAAACTTGGATAAAAATTTTAATTGATTATTTTGTGTTTTTTTACTACTAAAATAATATTATTTTGATTTATAAAAAAAATTAGAGTAACCCGATCAAAACCCAATGACTTGGTCAAAACTCGTGACCGGGTCTTGGGCCGGGTTGATCACCGAGCCAGGTTTAAAAACACTAGGTATGAGATAATTTGGTAAAGATTGTTTTTTAAATTTGAAATTTATTAAAATAATATAATTTTTATTTTTTTAAAATTTATTTTAAAGATTAGAATATTAAAATTATTTAAAAATATAAACAAATAAATAAATTTAAAACTGAAAAAATATTTAAAAATTTTCACAAACGTGGTTAATCAGCAATCTAAACACCCCGAAGTCGGTTTGTAACGGCCCTCAAAATGTAGGGCGTTTCCAAGAAACAACAGTCGTTAGTTTCTCAAAACGCAGACAACAAAAGCCCAAACCAGCAGATAACTGAAGAGAAAAAACGCAACCCAAAGCAATCGCTAATTCTCTCGTAGCAGACACAGAAAAACACAAAGGTAACCCCTCTCTATCTAGGGTTTATTCAATTCCAATCCCATTGCTTTCTGTCTTAGGGTATCAAAACTAGGGTTTTTGTCGAATTTCGTTTTTAGTTTTCTTTGCTTTTGATTCGCGCTTGTTTTTGGCTGCAGCAATCATGGCGGACGATAATACTGACCTCAAGGATGAGGTGGCAGAGGTCCTTTTTTTTTCCTTACCTTTTTTTTATTAATTAGCATTTTTTCTTCGCACTGATTTGTTTCATATATATGTTCTCATTTAATGACGAAAACATTGAAAATAAGGCTTCGAAGATGACAAGAGAGTCTGCATTCTTGTCTTTCTGTTGTTTGATAAAGAGTTAATTTATGATATTCCTAAAGTTAATGATGCGGCCTTTGTAATTTGTGAGTGTGAACTTGTTTTTAATTTTTTTGAGTATAGTATGAGATGGATTGCTTGCTTGAAACAGATGTAAATTTGTTCAGTTTCCAATTTATTTACTTGGAGTGCTACTAGCCTTTCCGTTCAGTAAGATGTGAGGAGTGGGTTGTTGTTGTTTTTTTGCCTCTGTTACTCTGTTGTGATTGGCTTGGAATTCTCTACTTGCAGCTTGCCCCTTTTGATCCTACCAAAAAGAAGAAGAAGAAGAAGGTGGTGATACAAGAGAATGCCGATGAGTCTGTAGACTCCCTAGCTGAGAAGACTGAATCATTGTCAGGTAATTTTTAGTGTTTCGCGTTCTCCTTCCTGTTTTGTCAACTTTACTATCTAGTTGTAAATGAATTGGTTTGCAAAGATGTATAATTACTCATTGTTGGAAAACATCTCCTTTTCTGTTGGTTAAAGTCTCTGATGGGCTCGAGAGTTCTTTTACTGGTTTGAAAAAGAAGAAGAAGAAACCTGTAAGTTCTCGTGCACTGTAGGATTTATTGTTGCCCTTCTTAGTAAAATGTTGTGAATCTTATGTTGATACTTGGTCTTGTACAATAGGTTGAAACCAGTTTGCTGGATGAGGAAACTGGGGATGCAGGAGAAGAAGATTTAGATGGTAAGAAGCTTCTCTTTTAAATTTTCATCTTCACCTAATCTATGTTGAATGTGCTATTTGGATTCTGAGAGAGATCCATTTCTTTGTTTTTCAGATCATGCCGGGGAAGAAGAAAATGGGGAGGGTGCTGACCTGCAGCAGCAACGATTCCCTTGGGATGGGACTGACCGTGATTATGATTACGAGGAGGTATAGTAAAATTTTCATTTATGTGGAGTAGCACCATTGTACAATGAACTGCATTTTCTGGTTTCTCTGAACTATATTTTGTGCACCTGATTAGCTAAAAGATCTTGATATGATGTAATGAGTACTCATATAATGTCTTTGATTGCAGTTACTATAGTTCCTTTTCCATGTCTGTTATATCTGTGCTCTCCACTTGTTGGCTAGCTGCTTAGCCTTAATTTCTGTCATGTATGTATGTTCTTGTTCAGTAATGAGTTTTCTTTCTGTTGTGTCATTCACAGCTTCTTGGCCGAGTTTTCAACATTCTTCGTGAAAATAATCCTGAGCTTGCTGGTGACAGGCGAAGAACTGTGATGAGGCCTCCACAAGTTCTTCGTGAGGGCACAAAGAAGACTGTTTTTGTGAACTTCATGGATCTGTGCAAGACGTGAGTTGATCTTGCTCTCCTTTTTGTCTTTTCAGTTAGCTTGTTATTATATGTTTTTTTCAATGCACCGCTACTTGTCTTTGGCATAAACACTGACTGCAAACTTTTACTTGGTGGGGAGATTTCAGAATGCATCGGCAGGCAGATCATGTCATGGCTTTCCTACTCGCTGAGTTGGGTACCAGTGGATCCCTCGATGGACAACAGAGGTTGGTCATTAAGGGTAGATTTGCTCCCAAGAATTTTGAAGGGATCCTTCGTCGATATATCAGTAAGTTCCTAACTCTTTCTCAATTGGTATCTTCTATGTTAAGCTGTCCAGAAGGAAGGAGGTTGATTGGGCAGGTTCTTCTTGCCTAGCACATTTGATATTTTCTATTTTATTTTCAGATGAGTATGTCATTTGCCTTGGTTGCAAGAGTCCTGACACCATTTTGTCTAAAGAGAATCGTCTCTTTTTTCTCAGATGCGAGAAGGTAACAGCTTATCATCCTTCCATCTCATCATGTTATTATGATTGTTGATAAAAAAAAACTAAGAGAAAGAACTTTGGGGAACTAGGAAGGGAAGTTTAAGAGCTATTAGGGAAATCATTGCTTAATTGCCAACTGGCACTCATTGGCAGAAATCTGAGTCTCAGAAGCGTAATAGGAGGTTTGGAGTTCACATTGTCATCGAGTCGAAGACCAAAATCAACTAGGATTAGGCTTAGAATCCCTTTGATAGAACAGAGATTCCTTTATTAACTAGGGAACATAACATGTGAAGCATCAGTAAAAAAAAAAATTATTGCTCGCGCACTAACGGCTTAATGTGTACAGAAGCTATCATCTTCTTTATGTGTCATTATCTATGATTTTCCTACATCATTAGATTAATTGATGAGAAGATGTAAGTAGTAGATTTAAGGCCTGATATTGCTAGTGCTGTTGATTTATTGTCATTATTGTTCTTGTTTTGGGAAATGGCATATGGTGGGTATTTCTGATACAATCATTTTACACAACGGAACAATTTTAATTTGTACTTCTCTTGATGATTTACAATGTGCCTACATTATCAGATTGTCTAGCCTATGACAGATTTTAGATATTTCGGTTATTAGAGCCCTGCATGAGGATCTCGTATGCCTTATAAAATCGAGTACGGAGTGAAAATATTGGATGATTTGTTGATTCTGATTTGGAAAGAAAATTCTACTACTTTGGCTACTACCTTCAATGTTATCCAATTCTCTACTACTTTGGTTACTACCTTCAATGTTATCCAATTTTATCTGACCAAATCGTCTCAAGTGTCGGCTTAAGATGATGAGATCTCATATTATGGAGTAATATTGGATAATTTGTTGATTCTGATTTGCAAAGGAAATTCTACTACTTTGGCTACTGCCCTCAATGTTATCCAATTCTCCGCTACTTTGGTTACTACCTTCTACTTTGGTTACTACCTTCAATGTTATCCAATTTTATCTCTGACCAAATCGTCTCAAGTGTCGACTTAAGATGATGAGATCTCATATACCTTATAAAATTTAGTATGGAGTAATATTGGATAATTTGTTGATTCTGATTTGCCAAGGAAATTCTACTACTTTGGCTACTACCCTCAATGTTATCCAGTTCTCCACTACTTTGGTTACTACCTTCTACTTTGGTTACTACCCTCAATGTTATCCAATTTTATCTCTGACCAAATCGTCTCAAGTGTCGACTTAAGATGATGAGATCTCATATGCTTTATAAAATTTATTATGGAGTGATATTGGATAATTTGTTGATTCTGATTTGCCAAGGAAATTCTACTACTTTGGCTACTACCCTCAATGTTGTCCAATTGTACTACTTTGGTTACTACCTTCAATGTTATCCAATTTTATCTTTGGCCAAATTTTCTCAAGTGGCGACTTAAGATGATGAGATGTCCATTGCCAGCTTTTCCAACCTCTTAGGCAGAAGTATGTTGTACATCTTAAGCCCCTCTGGGGAAGAAGTGGCCCTTGTGTTTGATTAAAAATGGAACATTTGGGAAATGTTTGCACCTTGCTTTTGTGAAGCTTTCTTCTATATACTTGGCAATCTTTTCTCTTTTCAATTAGTATCTGCATTTTTATTGATTGATTGGATGAATCTCTTACTATCATTCACTGTAAATCATTCTGTTCCATGAATTTCTTTGCCAGTTTCAGGTTGCTGACTTTTTTGTGGTTTTTATATTTTTATCCCCTTGCTACTCTGTTCTTACTTTCATGTCCTGTTATGCTTGTGCAGTGTGGTTCTGGAAGATCAGTTGCTCCAATTAAAGCTGGTTTTGTTGCTCGTGTTGGCCGGAGAAATGCTGGGACATAAGTACTCTGAATTAGCTAATAGATCCTGCTTTTTGTTTGGTGTCCATCATCTACTGTTTACTTGAATTTTGACCGTCTTCCAGAGATGCTGTCAAATTACGAAGGATACAGATGTTTCCTAAGATGGCTATTTTGTTTCTTTCACCATGTACCGGTTTTTACTTTATATCTCAAAAGAAATATTGTGGTTTGGACAATTTCCTGCTTTCTGTGAATGGGTCCCTAAGAAGCCGAGGTCGCTGGGTTTTTAATTTGAACATTCATTGAATGGGATGGTTAGATTGAATTTCTAACAACTTGGTAATGAGAACTTTATACTATATGTTAAAGAATAATCTTAATCCAAAAGTTGAAATTATCATATTATTTTAGAGAGGATGATTCTGGGAAGGATGCTTGTTTTCGGTCTAGAAAAGTGATACCCGCGCGCTTATACTGGTATGGCTGCCTTTTATGAGTTTTTAGAAGACAAGCTATTAATGCCCATGCCCTCATAGACAAGTGACCGACATACATTATCAAGAGGTCCAAGGAGAAGATTGAGGACATCAACAATTACGACGAGGATGGAATCAGGTTTGTCGAGTTGTCGTGGAAGATCAGCACTGAAGATGATTATGATATTGACGTTGTTGTTGATGATGATGATCACTTGATATTCTTACCTGGCAAAGCAAGAATATCATGAGTTTTGGTCTCTTCCAATGAGTCAATATTGCAGCCCCACCGATTTCCTGAGTATGCATCGCCAGGTTTAGGATCACTAGTTTTGTCAAGGAAAGATTAAGCTGTAAAGATTGGGAGGTTTGAGGACAGGATGCTGAAGCGGAGGTCAAACTCGTTAGGGCACACAGTAATTGATCCAGGAACAGACCCAGCTCATAGGGGACGCAATCAATTCATAATTTGTCAAGGATAACACCCAATAATCATCAAAGTGACTTTAGGTTTTCTTCTAGCAGATACACTATCAGAACGAACTCATTTCTACCAAAAAAGTACAAAGTTTATCTTCTACCTCGCTCATCTTCATGCATGGTGTGTCTGTGTAAACTACAAACAAATAATATTTCATCTATGGACTTTTTGAAGGGTGGTGCAATCTTTACCTTTTGCCTAGCTTGCCTCTTGTGTGGATTCAGGTTGTGATGATAAAATGATATTATTGTCAATAAGAATCCAGTTAGTTGTACGTATTCTCATTATAATGTATTTTTTCTTCCATTACATGCATATTTTAGATTTGATGGTAAGGCAAAGACAGGGAGCTTCATTTGATGCGTGGTTCTATAAGTTGGCAGCAACTAGGGGACCCTGTAAAGCTAGGTCCGTCGAGCCACTGGTCTACAGCTTTTGCACAGTCATTCATTGCCTCAATTCTGTCAAGACAATCACTGCAGGATACATCAGATGCAGAGCTTCCTAAAGTGGTGAGGAAAAGGAGGCTGAGGGAGAGGAACGGGGCGGTACTTTAGGCTGCTGCTCTTCTTGAAACCATATCTCAAAGAGGCACTCTATAATTGCTTTAAAGGGAGAATCGTGTGCAACAAACTGGTGGTTATAGATGATATTATTCCCATTTAAAGAACATATGTAATGAGACTGTTCAATGGAATTGGTAGGGCTACCCTTTAGGTTTAACAGATTTAGATTGTTCAATGTAATTGTCTTTCATAATAACCAAATGTTAGGTTTTTTTTTCTTTTCAAGTTGGGAGAGTTAGAGATGCTTTTATATTGATCATAACTTTAAAAGTCGTTTGGTTTTCATTGTTTAAACTTGTTTTTTTTTTTTTTTTAATCTCAAATTATAGTAAAAGCTTGGATTTGAAAACACTATAATTAACTTTTTTAAACCTGATTTTTCAAACCACAACCATTAGCTTGCTACGGCAATACCATTCCTTTGCTGTATTTCTCTGTTATTTCTTTATGTATTTGTTCGTCAAAATCAAATTGTCAAGGCTGAAAATCTTTCCTTGTAGGATAAACCCTGTTATTTGCAGTTTGGCACCATGTGTTCTCGCCACCGCAGAAAAAAAAACACCGCATGAAACCTGGGGAGTAACATGGATATCCCAGTTGCTGTTAAACACAACAATATAATTTCACATGCTCATTCTTGAAATAGTACACCAATGAAGAGCTTATTTAAGTACCAATTACATTCTTCCCAGGATTATACTACCAGGAAAAAAAGGGTATCACATGTTGAAGATGGCAATGAAAGCCAGTGCTAGTAGAGATGAGAACAAGGACATGTATACTTTCTGAAGTGTCTTCATTCCACTGCTGGTGAAGATTGTTGTATTAAAACCTGCAGGAATTCCAAATCAAATAAACTTGATATCTCCAGGTCGTCTCTTGGGTGAGAGCCGAGATGAGCAGATGCCCTGTTTTGATGTCTAAAAAGCATAGTGAAAATGTGGAGTTAATAAATTTACCTGACTCGGTGGCACAAGCTTGAGAAATGGTACGATTGAGGTCCAACACAGTAGCCTTGTTTGCAAACCAGAAGTCTCTTTTTACATAATGGATGCATTTAAGCACATAATAGACATGTTCTACACACCCACCTGGCTTGCAGAATTCGACCACCTCACTTTGGCTTACAACCACTGCCCCTGATAGTTTTATTTTGTAATTTGCTGAGCACCTTGCAGATTCCTACCACACACAATTATAACTTACAAGTACACACACACATAACTTGTGTATATATATATAAGAGATACTTACATTTGACATGCATTCATAGGCGCTTCTCCATTGCCAGAATGGACTTAGATTCACATTTTTTAGGGGCTGTGGCCAGTCTGTGTAACATAGAACCAATTAAACTTTGAGTAAAACATAATTAACTTAAGGAGATAGAAGAAGAAGAAGAAGAAGAAGAAGAAGAAGAAGAAGGGGGGAAGAGAGATTACTGTTAGCTTGAACACAATTGAGAAGAAGAAGAAGGATCCCCAAACAGAACCAAAGGAACCTGACCCTGTAGTTTTCCATTTCCTGATGTCGAGGAGGATCGAGAGACAGCTTCTAGTCACAGAAACCTTGATTGATGACACATTTAAATACCTTACCTTAATGTCAAGATAGCCAAATTAAGATATGATATGATTAACGTTTGACGTAATGCCAAAAGCAGAGACGCTCCTAACAAAGGAATAAGTGGTGGTTTCTTAGCATATGCTTCGGACAATAAGAAGCAATCTTTCGACAGTACCAAGAAACAAAGAACAACAACAAGCGGAGAAAACTGAAACAATGCTACTACATGTTTTTGGATTATGAGGTGGAAGTATAGTGTATTAATTGGACAGCTCGAAGTTAACAAAGGAACAAGTACTTCACAGGCCACTGTTTTTTTGATAAATCAAAAGAGGGTTATATTAAGGATACCAAGGAGGAAAAAAATCAACTTGGAGAGGAGCTGTAAATGAACTTCTTGATCATCGCAAGCCAGTGTATTGTGCAGCTTAAAAATATTATTAACAAAAAAAAAAGTTCCAATCAGAACATATACTTTTTTTAATCTTCTGGAATTTAGTATAAATATCTCAATATTGAGGCAGATTTGGTATATGATCAAGCGGAATGATGCAAATCAAAAGGTTCCATATAGCTAACTCCAGCTGATTAGAGAGTGAGGCTTGAATATTGTTGTTTGCTGATGATGATCAACAGTATAAATATTTTTTCCAAGAAAATTTATCTGTGTTAAATCTCTTGTTTGCCTCTATGAGAATAGCTTGATTAAATGTTGCAGCAATTCAATACACTTGCTTTCATTTCTAGCTGATATGAACTGGTTTTTATAGGTAAAGGAGGATTGAAGTGAAAGAAAAAGGAAATTAAACAATAACTCCCAAGTATTAAGAAACATAATTTCCAGTTACAATATTAGAAGGAAGCTGCTGCTCCTTTAGATATTAGATCGAGAAGCAACGAAGGGGTAGAGAAAAATGGGCTATGATCACTTTCCAATACAAGATCTTGACAAGGTTGCCATCCCTTTATCATTTGCTCTTGTTTCATCGGTTTTAGCATCTGATCGTGCAATGTCTTGATATATATTCGTGGAACAGAATCAGCATCCTTTCCTCCTTCAAATCGAGCTCCTTTGAGTGCCCTGACAGGTCCTGGTCGCAGTAGCATTGATGCTAATATGGTGTCCTGACTTAGGCCAAACAATCAAGGGGCCGGGATTGTTAAGAAATGCAAAAATGCATGCGAGTTGTATTGGAAGTTCTTGTCCTTGTGCATTGGAAATTTACCTCTTTGGGGCTCATATGATAGAGAAGTCGTTTCTGGAACTCCTCCTTTATTATGATGCTTGTTGGAGTCTGATCAAGCCCCATCCCATATTCTAAATCAGCTACCCCTCCATATTCAGATACATCAGGATCACCCTACTCCATATACGGCACAGATATGGAGGCAGAGATTAGGCCCTTTAGGTGCTAAAATAATCATAGGTAAACTGCATGTTAGCTCAATACTAGCAGTATTAACTCTCAAAGGAAAAAGGACAAGCTTGATCTACCTCCAATGGATGAACACAAGATTTATGCCATCACAGATGCTAGACAAAGAGGTTTTGAATGCTACAAACAAACACTAATTGCAGTCATCCGAACTGGAAAATGGAGAGGCTGTGAAAATGACTGATTTGACAAATAATTAATTAATTAATTAACAGATTTTGAAAGCCTCAGCTAGTGATCTAATTAAGAAGAGAAGTAAATGATTAAATGCTTACGTCTTTGATATCTTGATCCGCGCCATGCTTCAACATGTTGGCTGCAACATATATAGCCATACGAATTTTCTTAGCAAATCTGTGTATAGCATCTGTCAAGCTCAAACCTCCTGCACCATGTCCTACCAATATAACCTGTGCTCAGCAAAGCAAGCATCCCACAAAAACCGATCAAAATGTTGGTTTGCTGATACTTGACAGAAAATATCAAGGCTATTATTACGCATGGTTAGTTTACCTTTTCTTTGTCAGTCAAATTCGACAAGAAGCGGGTAAGGGGTGCATTGTATTCATCAAAAGTGAGGATTGTGTTGGGATTGGACTGATCAATACCAGCACTTTTAAGGTCGAGACAAGTAACCTTATGGCCAGATTTTTCCATGAGACACCTGATCCTGTACCAGCACCAGGCTCCGTGGCATCCTCCATGAACTAGAACAAAGTGCAGGTGTGGAAGTCCTGCCTGCTCGTCCATTTTAGCCCCAACTCCCACCTCCCCTCACTAGAAATGCACCCACCTAGCTCGCTACTCTCTAGGACCACTTGGATATTCTTGGACTTCCTTCACCTTCAATCTTTTCAACAGCCCTTTTTCTTTGTGATGTCTTGTAAGAACACTATTGATTAATATGTGATAAGTTAGTGATTTGTCTTGGAGAGAGGTTCTTGGCATGCGTGTGAGATGACACATATAATATTATAATGCGATTGTTCTTTTTCTTTTTCTTGCATGGTGGTCGCCACTTCATTTTTTTTTTTTTTTAATAACGTGTGGTGTAGTTAAATTGATTAATTTTTAGTTTTGTTTTTTTAGAGATTTTTGGCTTGAGTTTTACAAATTTTAAAATTATTGAAAGCTGATTGTAGAACTCGTCAAATTAGTTGGGGTTAAACCCTGCTTTCTTCCTAGCTATTAATTGTTTCATGGCAATTCCAACAAAAGTTGATGAGATGAAGGATATTAGCAAAGGATATAGATAACGATGGTGTAATTAGTTAAGGCTGGTTGCGGTTTGAGCCACGGCACAACCGGCAACAAGGCAAGCAAAGATATGGGCCGAACGGCTGCTATAATTTTGCTGTGGCTGACTGGCAGCTGCATTCGAGGGAGGGAATTGCTGATAAGGTGCGGTGGCTCAACTGCAAGTCCATGTTAATGTAAATTTTAAATTAATACCTGTGCGTGGGAGGTTCACATCAAGCATGTTCATATAAAGCCTAATCGTTGTACTGATTGCCAAGCATGCCTTCTCACTCCTCTTTTAATAGTCAAAATAAAGTTAATTATGATTAATTACAAAGTTAATAAGATTTCAAAGATATTTTAATCAAATCAAATATTTGGATTAAATTGTATATATGCTTTATATATATATATATATATAGTTATGGATGTACAGCTTTTATTTTATTCTTGTTTTAATGATTTAGAGTAACAAAACCGTTGGAGATTGCTCTAGATTAAAAATAAATAAATAAAAAAGATTTTCTAATTTATTTCTTGTAATTAACGTTTTGCTTGGGCTTGACTATTTTCGAATTAATTAGTGATTTTATTTAGCCTTTGTGTGTTTAGGATACGTACAATAATATTAAATTACTTAAGAATCTACGGTCATTAGTTATCTTAGAATAATAATTCACACACTACTTTGAGACCTCCTCAAAACATTGTATTATTATTATTATTATTATTATTATATATATGTATATATATATATATATATATATCTCTTCACGAGTGCCTGCCTTCCTTCTTCCATACCTTGAGTTGAGAAGACATTATAATTAATGTTGTCGATCGGGTGCCAGCTGATAAGTCAACAACACAAACCGTTTGTTGTGGATTTTCAGGATTTTATTTTTATTTTTATTTTTGTTTTATTTTTGTTTTTGTTTTTGTTTTTTACGAGATTGTTTAAGATATTAAAATGAAAACGAATATATATATATATATATATATATATATATATTTATTTATTTATTATTTTAATTATTAGCCAGAAAGGAGGAGTCATGGGAAGGAAGTGGGTGGCCTGCAAGCAGGCAAGCAAGCTAGCTAGCTGTAGCTACGTTCTTCAATAATGGCAGACCATCCCTCAATATTATAACAAAGAAAGAAAGGGTTGCTTGCTTCGGAAGGGACAGGTGGCATTGTAAAGGATGGTGAAGAAACCCTGGCCTTTTGACTCCCTCTCTCTCTTTAGGGAGAGGGAGAGAGAGAGAGAGAGAGAATTGTCATAAGGTAATATATATATATATATATATATATATATATATAATCTAACGTTTCAGATTTTGAAGGATGATACAATGGTTATTTTTAAAGTGTTATTTATTTGAAAAAATATTAAAAGTATTTTTTTAAAATTTATTTTTAATATTAATAAATTAAAATAATTAAAAAAAAATAATAAAATAAATCTTAATAAAAAAACATATTAAAACTCACTCCCAACCACCCGTTTCATCATCAACTCTATATATACCTAGACATCTCGATCTCTCTGGAGATCTGTTCTTCTACAAATTAATGGACAGCCATGCTTCATGACGTTGCAAATATGATTAAGATCCCTTACAAATTAACAAGAATTTAGAACACAAATATCTCTTGTTTTCGTATTAACAAGAATTTAGAACAAAAAAAAACTATTTATTTTGAAAAATATAAATAAATAATTAAAGTCAAACATAATTAAATGACATGAGAAAAATGACATATCCTCTTAACATATAACGTTAATGGAAACCAACTAAATTTGAAAAGTGGAATTCTTTATTTATATTTCAAACCAATAATAACTATAAAAAACAAAACTGGATTCCACGATACCGATCAAAAGCATTAAATTCACTAAATCAGCATCTCCGGTATGATGAATTGAGATTTAATAGACAATGAAAAATTAATAGCATTAATTAATAATAATATTCCATCCCATGTGTAGCAAAAGTGTATTGACTTTTATGGAAATCCATGTGGGAAACCAGATTTATAAAGGTAGCCATCATTTCCCGTTTTCTTCCACCACTGTAATGGTGTAAAAACTCTCTCTCTCTCTCTCTCTCTCTCTCTCTCTCTCTAGCTGTGGGGGCCTGTGGTTCTTGTCAGTGACCATACAATTTCATCAGATTTGTCTCTATTATTTCTTTCCTTCTTTCTTTCTTTTGAAACTGATCACTCACCACTACTTAACATTCCTGCCATTTCCGATAACAACAAACAAGAAAGCATCTTGCTTTCCTCCTTGTTCTCCCCTCTTCTCTTCTGTAAGCTCTCTCTTTCTTGTAGCTGCTTTAATTGATTATTCTTTGTTTTATTTCTGTTTTTCTTTCATTGCATAAGCTGATTTGTGCTATGATGTATTATAGTGGTTGTTGTGCTGCCTGCTTCTAGATTATTTGTTGAATTTGATATTTTATTGAGAAGTATTAGTTTCTTTCGTTAAAATCCAGTGACCCTTTTGATTCTAATAGCAGCTGATTTTTTTTTCCCGTAACTGAAATCAAATGCAACTGTAAAAATTCAATCTTTTCATATTTTTAAGAAAAAGGATAAAGGTTTGATCTTGATCCCTTTAAAGGACTGAAAATCAACATGTAATAGTTCTCAAATGATCATAATACAGATATTTTTGGTAAAAAAACATTTCTTTATGTAACTGAAATAAGAATTTTCGATTCTGGTAATTGTGATTTAGTTCATGTAGAAACTTTAGATGAGCAGTGGTCAATTTAAGGGATTGGTTAATTAATTGTACAGATTTTAGTGATTTTGTTCAAGACAAAGGAGTCGTGGAGGTAGCTGGACTTCTTGTTTGGACAGTTGTGTTTCCCGCGGCTTTTATTAATTGTTTTTATTATTTCAAGATATTTATTCTTTTTTTGAGCTTTTCGAGGAACTGGTTTGTCACCCGCGCTTTCCATGCGCGTGTGAGTGAGTTAATCCATCAATCAATCACCACCTTCCTTAATGGGGCCCGCCCTTCTTCACCGATATGCATGTGGACCCATTTTTGGATCTTATCAATATTATATTGGACATGTTTGGCCGGTGGCGGTGGCGGCGACTGTCTCAGAATTCCATCAACACACACACACACAGATGGATGAAGTGATGTTATTTGTTTTGTTTAATTCAAAGCTAGTTAGAGGACGGGCCAGTTTTTAGCAACCACTACTCTCTTGACTCTTGTGGAAGGACTTCGCTTTTGGCTTATTTTAGCAAGTAGATGGGCGTCTCTGTCTCATGCAATGGACACCATTGGAGGAAACTTTTGTCTTTCTTTTAAATGATTTTGTTTTGTTATTATAGAAGATGTTTTCAGGGTTTTTTCCTTTGTTTTGTGTGTGTAGTTGCTAAGGTTAGTTCACCATGTAATAGTTGTCTTTGTAATTGTGTGGCAGGTTAGTTAACAATACAACATCGGCTTTTTACATTCATTGGATTGGACCTGCGTTTTTCCTCCAACGTACTAAATGGCTTCTTCTATGGTAAGAAATGATTTTCTTATTCAATTTGTGCCTTAATTTCTGTTCATGTTGATTAAAATCTGTTCACTCTTTCTCCTATTAGCTTCCATGATTCTCTTCAATATGTTAATCTGTCATGCTGACATTAATTGTAGTTTCTTTCACAATGTCAAAAGTGGTTTGCAACCTGCAATTCCATGTCATGATCTGAATTCTGTGATTCATACTCTCTATTTATGCTCACATATGATAGTGTTCAACTTCGGTGTTGTTATGGAATCCCTTTGCCATCTGTTCCACTGAATCTTCCTCAAGTTGGTCTTGTAACTCGTACTCTTGATTATGCGCTTCCTATTTCAGGTTCCGTCTAAGAATTTTAAGAGATCGCAATCAAGAAAATCGCATTCGTGGTGGTGGGATAGTCATATCAGTCCGAAAAATTCCAAGTGGCTTCTTGAGAATCTTGAGGGTGAGCAACTAATTTCTCACTGTCCCTTTTGTTGGTAGTGCAGAAATGTCACATGCATTACATGTATAAAAGAGACGGAACCAAATGGTGGTGCCTTGCTACCTTTTCTAAATCACACATTTAAGTATAATGCTTCCCAAAGACAATATAAACATTGTTTTAAAAGTTAAAAGGACATGCAATAAATTATGATACCGAGGTGTTTTCTCTGGATGTTGCTCTCCTGATCCATGAAGATATCAATAAGGAGCTGCTGTTCACTCGTTTATGTTTAATAATATGCATGTCTAATACCTTGCCTTGTCTGGTGCCTATATTTGGGGATCAGCCTCTCTATTTTTTCATCTCTAAGAGAATGGTGGTTAGAATGTTTGCTAGTTATAGCCAATTGCTCCTAATGATTTTTTTCTTGGGATTCCGATATGGGAATACCTTGAGTGATTGGTATGGTTAATTCCAAAAACCCCCAAGCTTTTGAAACAGGAGTATTTTTTTTCCAAACTTTGTATTTTAAATTACAGAACAGCAAGTTCCCGTAATCTTTTTCATTTCCAAAATGCCAAGAGTAAAAACAAGAAAACAATCCCTTGCTGCAGAGATGGACCAGAACGTTAAGCGGATGCTGAAGCTAATTGAAGATGATGGAGATTCATTTGTTAAAAAGGCTGAGATGTATTATCAGAAAAGACCAGAACTAATTTCTCATGTAGAGGAGTTCTACCGCATGTATCGATCTCTGGCTGAACGTTATGATCACGTGACGGGGGAATTAAGGAGGAGTATTCCATCAGATCTTCAATCCCAGGGCTCCGGAATTTCTGATATTGTCTCCGAACCACCTTCTCCTGCACGTGAACAAAAACTAAGCCGTCATAAATCTGGCCCCCGAGCTGCTGGGTTTGAAGTCTTTCTGGGTTCCGGTGGTAGTAGCGATCATCACCAGAAAGAAGGAGATGAATCATCCACTCTGACAGATTCAGAATCAGAATCTGATGATTCTTCAGTCAACAATTACTCAAGTCTATCAGGGAATAGCGGTGACCAAGGACTGTCCAGGAAGATAATTGATTTAGAAATTGAGCTTCGTGAAACAAAAGAGAAGCTGCGGGTGCAGCAAGATGAGAGTGTTGATGGCTCATTTAGGGGAGTGAGAAATGAGGATTTTGATGATATTCTTGCTAGAATTGCAGGGTATGAGCGAGATCTGACAAATGCAAATCAGAGAATACAGGTGTCAGAAGAAGAGGTTGCTAGATTGAACATTGAGCTTAAAAAATATAGGTCATCTGAGGTCACTGAAGGTTTGCAGTCTGAGTTTGCATCGTCCACTGAGAGCAAGGCCACAAGGAAGGCTGAGCTGGAACCTGAGATAAATCAAGCTTCACATCTTCAAGAAAGGATTGATGGGTCAGAATCTGAAACTTTTGACTCCAATGTTAAGATTCAGTCGCTAATGGAAGAACTTAGGATTGCTAATGAGAGACTTAAGGTTTCAGAGAAAGAAATTACTACTTTGAAAGGGCAACTTGAGGGTGATGGACCCTCTGATAAAATCAATAATTTGCAGGATGAGCTTGCATTGGCTCACAAGGAGATAAATACGTTGAAAAAAAAGCTCAACGCGGAAAAAAGGGAGGTCTCCAAGCTGCAAGAAAGAATTTCCAGGTTGAAAAGTAGTCTCTCAGACCGGGATCATGAGGTGAGAGATCTTAAAATAGCAGTCTCTGATGCTGAGCAGAAGATTTTTCCAGAAAAAGCACAGATTAAGGCTGAAATGTCTAAACTGATAGAGGAGAGGACATGCTTGGAGGAGCAGCTGAAAGAGCAAGAATCACGTGGCCGTTCTTTAGAGGATGACATTAGGATGTTCCAGGCTGAAAAAGCAGAAATGGAGCAAAGACTTGATTGTGAGATTCAGCAGTTAAAGGAAGCCATCGCTGAGAGAGATAATCACATAGAAAAAATGGATAAAAGCCTTGATGTTTTAAAATCTGAGAGAGATGAGCATAATGTTAAAGTTATTGCTCTTAAAGCAGAGGTAACTTCAAGAGATGAACGGATTGATCAAATGGATAGGCATTTGCAACAGTTACACATGGAGCATGTGAAGCTGGTTTCCGGTGCTGAAGAGGCACGAAAACTAATGGATGTGTTAAGATCAAAAGTTAAGGATCTGGAGGAAGAAGTTGAGAGGCAAAGATTTGTAATCCTGGAAGGGGCAGAAGAGAAACGGGAGGCTATAAGGCAACTGTGTCTCGCACTTGAACATTACAGGAATGATTATCATACGCTAAGACAAGCTTTTGTCGGGCATAAGAGAGTTCCAGTCTTGGCAGCATAAGTTGGGTTGTGGCTGCAATTCAACTGCACTTCTGATAGTGCGAGTGCGAGCCCCGGTCAGGTACTCAATAGTGTAATGATGCAATATTATTTCTTTCTTCACATATCTCACGCTTGAGTAGAATATTATTTCTTTCATCACAGATCTCACGCTTGAGTTGAGTGATGCCCAGGTTTACTACTATTAATGGTTTGTAGTAGTCCTGTGTTATTTCTTTGGTTTGTGTAGCAAACATAAAAAAGAGAATTGTCATGACTCGTGTCTTGGGGGGCCATAAAAAGAAATCCTCGAACATCAAAGTAGCTGAGGATTCTCGTAGATAGAGTTTTTCCAAACCTACTCCTGCTAGCAATGTTGTTTTCTTTTGATGGGTTGGTCTTGATTTTTACCTGTACTTTTAATCCCTGAAATGGAGTTTTTATTTTGTGCAAAATCTCTACCCAATTTTGCTGAGTATCTTCTAGTACTAATCACATCAAGAGATTTGAAGTGGGTTATGTTATGGTAAGATTTCTATTCTCAATAAATAAAAAGCCATCAGAAAGCTCTAACGAGGCAGCCACCGAGGAGAATGTAATGTTGGGTGAAAAGAAAGTGAAGGTGTTGGTAGTTTCTTAGGAAGAGCATCCATAAAACCACGAAGAATGCTGGGATTTCATTATTAGACTTTCAAGGCAAAATGGAAAGCACTGCTACCACTTCTTTTAGGATCTCAATGAAAAGAAAGATGCTGAAAGCGGTGCAAACATCAAGAACATATTTTTTTGCTAGTTTTAGTTTTTTAAAAAACAATATTCAGAAATAGGGTAAAAAATTGAGTCCCAACAAAGTTTTCAATGGAGAATTCTAAAGATGTACAACTTGCGCAATCTACAAGCAGCACTGCTACGAGCCCTTTTGAGATCATTCAGCCTGTCCTCTTTTACAACAGCTAACTTACGGTAGGATGATGTAGAAGGCATAATGAGATATGGTGAGGGAACAAGTCATCCGTGACTTTGTGTCGTCGTCTTCAGTATGTTGTTATTCACCGCACGCCCAAATTCGGAAGTTACACACTCATTTTCTTTCAGCATCACAAGTTGGGTAATTGTACAGAAAATGCATGCCATTATATGCACCCGCCGGCGCACACGCACTAACCTTAAAATTCTTGAAATCCTGAGCATGGGTCATCAATGCTCTTTAAAAAGGCACCAAATGGATCATCATCAATCAATCATCCCATGCACTGTCAGCTGCACCCTCACTTTTAATGATTGAAGGAGCCATCATGAACCTATACTTATCCTCGATGTTTATACACGCGGGCCCCATCACCTTGGACGGATCACTCCTGCCTTCCTTTTGCAAAGCTGCCGCTGCCTCTCTCTCTTTCCTTCTCGCAGTCTAAATATCAACAGCACTAAGCTCGGTTAAAATACAAGAAAGATAACAAAGCGAAACATCATTCAAGATGTAATAACTACATAGCAATTCCATTCCACGCAGCAAGAAAAGGTTTGCATGGAGAGTCGTGTGGAGCAGAGAATGTGAGGCGATAGAAACACAACCAATCCAAGTATACTATTACAGAAAGAAAATATTAAAGTATATTAGAAAATAAAACCAATACCTTCCCTGTTGCAAAAGCCACCGTGTTCCCCGACTCAACATCTGCTATTGCTTTCTTTATTTGTGCCACGAGGAACTAAAGTAAGAAGGCACACCAGTAAAAAATTGAAGGGCTGGCAAATTTACGGGAAAGGAGCATGAGATAAGATAGGTGAAGAAGGTACCAGATCTTGATCAGTGTAAAATGAAGTGGCTTGGCCAGTTGATCCTGCACGGCCAGTCCTTCCAATTCGATGCACATAATCTTCCATTGTCTATATTGAGACAGCCATAACTGAAGCTTCAGGTTTGCTATTTCAGAAGGAAATTAATAGCAACTGAAATGATGAGGCTAATGAAATGCTGAAGATATGCATCACAAAGACTACATGACCACAAGCTGACCATGATGTACCTCAAGGCATGGTTCTTGTTAGCCTCAACACAAGATGAGATTTCAGGATACTTCTATAATCAAGATCACTACCATTGCTATTGTGAACAACAAGAATGGCTGGCAATCCATAAACCAAGCAGGATTCCCGAGTTTTTCCAACAAAACAATCAATGAAATACTGCCAGGCTGTGGTTGTGGATTTAATCTAGCAATAGGTGATCAAAAAAGTTTCCACTAAAAATACCTTTGGGAGATCCAGATTAATCACATGAGCAACTCCAGTTACATCCAATCCGCGAGATGCAACATCAGTGGCAACCTGCACATGGATCGCTATAAGAAACATAGACAATATTGAATTTGTAAAAAAGGAAATTTAATGAAGAAATGGGAAGAGGGAGCAAAAGAGGAAGTATAGAATAAATCTACTGCACATCAGAAACGATACTTTTTCTTTCCTTTTTTCAGGAAAAAAAATAGTAAATTGTATTAAAAGGCACCAGAGGATGGTACATCAAAGAGTACACTAAGATAAACAGGCACGTGTTACAGAGCGAGTACAAGTGTATAGAGGATGGGGAGAGGGAACACGACAAAAAAGAGGGACGGTGATTAAGAGCATTAAATTTGATTCATTGGATAACTTCAACAAAGAAAGTAAGACAGCTTGAATACGACACAACTTAGGAATCTCACAAACTGAGTTATCTAAAATATGTGACAATATTGATATGAACATTTCCAAAAGCAAGCACTCAAGGTCCTTAAGTAATATAAATCATAATACCAAAATACTAGTAGAGCCACTCCTAAAATCACGCAGAGCAGCCTCTCTTTCACTCTGACTACGACCACCATGAAGAGCAACTGCCTGTAAAGCTTGTGCTACCAAAGCTTCAGCAACTTCGTTGCACCTTGTCTGCATGCAGACCATATTCAAGTATCAAAACTTTACCTAAGATTGTAGTGTAAATAATAATAGAGAAACATAACTTAAAGTGCATTAAAAATATATAGCGTGAGGTGTACCTTCCTCTCCACAAACACAATAGTCAAGGGGAAAGGTTGATTTGATCTTTCAGCCTGAGAAGCATCCTCCACGAGCAGAGCTAGAAGGCAATCAATCTGCACCACATTAAATGCTTTCACAACAGTTGACCAATTTGATTAATCGATGGGTCACACAAACTTGAAAGAACAGATGTTACCTTAAAAATAAGTTATAAGAATATAACCATCCAAGTTAAATAGTTATGGTAAAAATATACGATGACATAGAATGGATATGCTCCAAAAAAACAGAATGGAACATTGTAATGTTTCCTCATTCACAAGTCAGAGAGCAACAGTATCTTGTATCTTGATGATTAGACTCGATATTGTTCTCTCTATTACAAATAATGAAATTGCTTCAGTTACCAAAGTGGCAATGACTAAACCAGCAGTGAAGTTGATGGCATGAAGACACTAATTGTGATGCGCAAGCCTGCTTAGAAATGAGGAACTATATACTAGGTCCACATAAACCAATAAATAGAAAGCCAACCTTCAACACTGTATGTGAAACAACATATCTTGTACTGATGCACCAAAAGAAACATACCTTCTCGCTTTCAGAAACCTTTGTCAGAATTTGAGACACATTTGCAGTTGGGCTACTCACTTTTCCTACCCTAACTTGCACAGGGCTAGTTAAGTACTCCTGAAATTGAATAAAAACAAGGTAATTTTCACATTAACTTCTTTGTGGCAGGGTAAACTAGCCAATATAATCTTACAACACAACTTAATATTAATAAGTAGGAAATATCTCAAGATTTTCAACTCAAAATTGATAATAATTGCAAGCAAAACCAGCCAGATAGGCAAAGGGGAGGAAAAAATATAGTTGGCTTCTTTTCAAAAATATAGTAAAAGCAAATACATATTTGCAGCAGGATCTTTGAATGCCGTCATAAAACTCATCCTGGTGCTAGAATGATTTGAAAGCTAAACATATAGACCACTGAAACAGAGAAACCATGAGACACCATACCAAATATGACAGAGAATATTAGCAAAATAGGATAAGAAGAGCCAATAGACCAAATTGACCGTGTCTAGTATCACAAGAATGAAATTCAACATTGTACTTTAAAGTGTGATTTTCATGCAACAATTCAAATTTTGGGATAGTATTTGTTTTCCAGCAACATTTGACCATAAGGAAACAATAAACCATTATCTGAAGATGATCATGTTTGAAGTTTTGAAAAGACTATTTCCAGGGACTTGCAGACACACAAAACAGGAAGGAGGATCGATGTACATCTTAACGCCAAAACAAATACACCAAATGAGAAGGCTTCATAAATTAATCAAGTTCAGATGGAAGAAACCTGAAATAAAATCACCTTGGGTAATCAAAATATGAATTTGAGAGAAAAAGGTTACTGTCAAAAGGATATCAATTTCCAGGCATTGAGTTTTTTTAAAAGAAAAGGTTTAACATTAGATATTCTACTCCATGGGCCAGGATTCGATTCAAATGATAGCTGTTAAAGAAAATGAAGCACGGATCCATCAATATCTTCTAAATTATTCCCACTCTCCTCTTCTTGCAAGAATCATATCATGCTTTTAAGGGTAAATACAAACGGAAATAAGCAGGAGCTCTAACCTGTGTTAATGTTTCAATTTCCACAGGCATAGTTGCACTGAACAGCAAAGTCTGATGCTTTTCTGGAAGGTTGCGCATAATCTGAAACAATATGGAAGTGATTAATACATCTTCTTGTTGAAGATAACTGCAATGCTTGCAAGTGTAATAACACTAGTCATATGAAGCACTGTTCTATCTGCAGTTGAAGAATCCACTCAAATGACAATGATGCAGTGAAAGCATTAGAATCAAGCACATGTGCTAACTTTATCTAAAAAAAATAAAAATTCAACCACTCGCATGTATTTGCATCATCTGCTCACGGAAAGGTAAACTCAGATATCTCCCTTTAGTGTTGGGCAGATCAATGAATTATTTATAATGCTGTGAAGCTGGGGTTGCTTACCTGTTTAAATTTTTGTTAAACAAGGATAAAGTTGCAGTTCTTGTGAAAATGTTTGTGTCACCGAAACCTATCTTGATTGCTTTAAACTTTAAAGTGTACGTATGTTATTCAGTAATAGATCATAACTAGCATGGTGTATACACTGTTGAGCATCAAATTGCAGAATCATGTACCTCTCTAATCTGTGGTTCAAACCCCATGTCAAGCATTCTATCAGCTTCATCCAGAACGATAAATGAAATTCTTGAAAGGGAAGTGTTTCCTTGTTGTAAATGATCGATTAATCTTCCAGGAGTAGCAACAATTACATCCACTCCTGCTCGTAGCTCCAACCTCTGTCACGGGATGCAGCGTCAAAAAAAAGGTATTAGGAAACTATATGAAAATCACATGTTACCATAATAATACTAGAAAACAGAGCATCAAGAGACATTCTTAGTTGCAGGCAAAGAAAATGAAACTCTGTTATAGGAGTCCAATTCTCACAAAGATATGGTATTTCAGTAAAACTCCAACATGCAAAAAGTTTCTTTTATTCTACCTAACCACATGCAGACAATTCCAAGGCAACAGGCATGGATAATAACCCATCATTTCTAGTCTTTTAATGCATCTAGAAACTACAATCAACCATTAGTAGCCAAATGATCACAGCATTTTTTACCTGGTCAGCAATATTTGTTCCTCCCACCACGATTGCCGTTCTAAAGGACTCGAGAGATCTACTAAAACCTTTAACCTGAAAGATATGACAAAGTAACTCAATATCAGTGCTTGTCAAGTATGTCTAACAAACCCATGTAAAGTTGCTATACAGAACAAACTCAAGTATAGACAGAAACCTCATGAAAATATGTTCCATCAATACAAATAAAGTCGATAATAGTCTTGACTCTAAAAAATAACCAAATTCAAGATGAATTTTCATAGAGTTGCATTCATTGACGATACTCCATAATTTCTATAAATGAAAAATATAAATAAAAGGTGACCGGAGCGACAGATGTAATCCATGAGTATATTATTGCTCTCGACTGCTGGAAAGCAGCTACCACACCTCTTTTTCAATCTGCTGAGCGAGTTCTCTTGTAGGAGCCAGCACCAATGCCAATGGTCCATCACCACGCCGAACAGGAGGTTGAGCCAAGCAATGCTGCAGATCAAAATATGAAAAATCCCAATCAAACTACACAAACAAATGCAATACCCCAAGAACACATCTACCAAAAGCATGGCTTTTAGCATTAATCTAATCACCTGTATCATAGGAATGGTAAATGCGGCAGTTTTGCCACTACCAGTTTCAGCACAACCCAGCAAATCCCTTCCACTAAGTGCAACAGTCATTGCCTGAGCCTGGATTGAAGTCGGCCTCGTATACTCATGATGTGCAATATCCTTCATGATACTTTGATGTAAACACTAACAAATATTTACAAAACCTCTTCAGTTTCACAAATTACTCCGTAATAAATAAAAAAATATTAATAAATTAAAAAAGAAAAAGAATTTACCATATCTTCAAATGATTCAATAGCTGCAGGTGCAAGAGGTGAACCCGAAGCAACACTAACATCTATATTAAGCCGAGACCGAATTTCTGCAATCTGTATTTATCATTACAGTCTCAATCATGTATTTATTTAATTAACGAATTGAATTTTTTTATTTTATTCGATATAAAGAGAAAAGATCACTACTAAATAAAGCATATTTTTAGTTCAATAACAACTTAAATTAGCAAAAAAAAAAAAAAAACTTGATGAAGAAGAAGTGAACCTGATCGGGATTGAAGCGAAGGACGCGGTCGGAGGGCGTCCAGTTAGGAAAAACAGGTTGGGGAACGGAGATAGTTCGGGAGAAGGCGCCGGAGCTCCGACGCGAGGGAGAGGCGAATGTGGTGGAGGAGGAGGTGTTGAAATTCGAAGAGGAATGGGAGAGGTTAGGGTGATCGTTAGTGTCAGTTGGAGGAACTGAGTGAGCTCTAGAAGCAGTAATGGTGGCGTTTGAGCTTGAGTTTCTCAGGTGAGGAGGAATATACGACATCGTTTTACGAGCAGTAAAGACAGAGTGAATCAGTGAAGTGGAAGGAGGAGATAAAAGAGATAGAGAGAGTCGGGGGGTGGGGGGGTTTTGGTTTTGAAGGGGGGTATTTTGGAAGCCCAATCTGTTTTCAGGCCCAACTTTTCAGTGGGCTGTGATGGATCATTTTCGATTTAGGTCATATTTATCTTTTTAAAAAAAAGAAGTGAAATCAGAGCTTAATGATGGCTTTTAATTCATTGCTGCAGTATTGATTAAATAAAGTGATTATCATAATTATATGCAAATTGTTACGTGATAAATATTTATTATTCCATGTTGCAAAAACAAAATAAAATATTCTGTGACGTGAGATTAAAATTAACTTGTTCATATTACTTTTTATATAGATTAAAATTAAGTTTTTATTATAATAATTTCAAAAACATATTTGTACCAATACGGTGTGTTTAAATAAATGGTTTTACTTTTACATGCTAGTTTCAAAATCCAAATTTCAAGGAAGCTTAATTTCAAGTGCCACTAAGCACTGGGCGTCTTTCAAAGGGCAGATGGGAAAGCGCGCGCGCAACCGTACTGGAGGACACGAGGTGATGGAAGGGACATGAGCTTTTTGTTTTTTTATGTGTCTAAGTTCCATTGTATTAAGCTACCCCACCTCGAATTGAGAAGTCATTTCAAGAACGTAAAGAGAGGGGAGGAGATTCTGTAACAAATGGCAAGCTCCAGTGGCCGAAGCTACATGGTCAGGAGACAGGCCACCAAACCCTCCGACACCCAGCAGGTCCAATTTACGGGGACAAGGGCTACACAAATTAATACAAGAATCTACTCATGTATTTTTTTCGTAATTTAAAATGCTCTCAAACTAATTGAACATGTATGTTTTTTAATATTTCAAGAATATATAATTTACATCAATTAGATGCATTTATGAAAAAAATTCTCCAACTTCGAAATTAAGATTTGAAAAATAAAATAAAGATTCTCCAACGTCTATCTAGTAGACATGTAATAAATTCCTGAGATCTGATGATCAAGGAATGTGACATGATGATAAAAGGTTTAAGATCTGCACAACAAGTTTTGAATTCGAGTTAGAATATATATTTTTTGTAAGAATCTAGCAAAGCTGAGATTTTACTTACTTACTTAACTCTATAAAATATGCTTTATAAAAAAGGAGATTTCCTCGAATAAAAAAAATATAATAAATTCTTGGCATTTGTTATGGTTGGATGGATGTGTAGAAGTAGAGATGGTGACGTTCATTGATGGAGAGTTTTGACATAAGAAATGGGGTGGGCAAATGAGAGCACATTAACCCCATCAATGCAGGTGTTCTTAAACCTAAATTTTTATTAGCAATTTAAAATGAAAAACAAACTTAAACATTATAAAAATCAAACAAATCTTGAAATTATGCTCGGTACAGAAACATCTCCCCAGCACCGTACAAGAATGCTAAATGGAGAGCTACCACAGGGGGAGGAGGGCGGTGGTAGCTCAAGCAATGGTGACAGTGCCGTTGGTGGGAGTAGGTGTGCAATTTGTCTAAGTCTTTGTCCATGGTAGTAGGTGAGCTCTGTAACCGGTACTCGGTTTCCATCATCCGATACCATTTCACAGGAAAAAAAAAATAAAAATTCAATTTATTTCCTCTTATTATAATGTTTCACGTTCAACGATGAATGCACTTGTCTACGTTCTTCGATTATTTTTTTCCAGGAAATATTACTGCCCGCAATCGGTCAAATGCCTTTTCCTCTGCCTTTAACGTGTTTGTAGAAGTTAGGACGTTTGTTAATGCGATGCGGCATCATGAATCCATTGAGAACATTGAATAAAAAGAATAAATTAAAACAAATATTATCTTCAAATAAAAATCAAAGACATCTGTGGTAGAATAAAAAAATATCTATTTCAACTATTTATCAAGTGATTATTAGTTGTAAAAACTCGAGATTAAAAAATATATTATCTTTAAATCTCAGGTTCGAGTTCTATGAAGATTTATCTGACCATTAGCTTTAAAATTCATGGAGATTAATCGAGATTCACACAAGCTGACCCGAATATCTTATATGAATAAAAATATATATATATATATATTTTAAAAAAAATTATAATTTATAACTCAACGTTGCGTGACTTGTAAATCTCAAATCAGAGAAAAAGTTTACTTGCAACTTGGCAGCCAAGTTTGACAGATTCTACATGTTTGTTTATGTATGTGATTGGAGCGGTGTTTTACTTTTACCTCAATCAAAGGTTTAATTTCATGTAATTTAATTTATAATTTTCTTAAATTATAATCATAAAACTATTTTAATATCAAAAACTCCTTCACATTAAAATAATCGGAGGTAACGTGGAGGTGAAAAGAAAGGGGCTTCGTACGGTTTAGGTGGGTAGATAGCACGCGGGAGGTGAACCTGACACGGCAGCAGCAGTTACGCCGTTAAGGGTGACGGGAGATTTTAGGCGGCAACTTAACTAACACCTGCGTTTGAAGGCTGACTTTTTGAGGGTGAGCGTGAAAGTCATATATATATATATATATATTTAAAGTGTTTTTAATGGAAAACATAAAAATAATAGGTTTTTAGTTTTTAAAATTTATTTTTAATATCAGTACAATACATTAAAAAAATCTATTTTGAAAAAACAAATTAAAATTTACTCCCAAACACTGTCTTTTATTTTGGGTAAAATTTTAATTGATTGGAAAGATAGATCTCCTCCTTTTCTTTCTTCTCCTCCAAGTTTGGACCTTTTCCTCTAAATGGAGAGAACTTCTTTCTATTTCTCATTCAACATTTCGATTTTTTTTTTTGTTTTACACATCATGCATGATAGTATTTTCAGTCTAGATTTTATGTATTGTATTAAAATTTATTGGTTTGGTCAAGGTGATTTTTTATGATAAAGATGTTTTTGAATCATTTTATATGTCAATATATTTTTTTAAAAAAAAATAATAATTTTGTTGCGTGCACACGCGCTAGAATCAGGTTTATATATTTAAAAGAATTCAATAAACTATCGTAGCTCTAAGATTTGAATCTTGAAAATCAAGAAAACAAGCAAAGCTCCTTCATCAGCACCAAACTAATTATTGGGGTTCAAAGTGGAATCTTTAATGCTAGAAGTAAGAGATTCATATAAAGTTTACTATTAATCAAAGGGATTAGCTCGATAGTTAATGAAAATTATTTCTCGTTTCCTGGGTCCAAATCTTTTGATCAGCTTCAAGAATAGTTTTAATTAATTTTCCTCAATATTTCAGACATTTAAACTCTTCTAAATACATAATTTAAACACTTTTAAATATACCATGTATTTAAATTCTCTTGTGTATACACACCATATATATCAATGTTCGCAGGGATTGAACTTTTAAAATCAGCTAATTAACGAGCAATGTTTTAATATAAATTGATGCACAAGCTGGTCCAGTGATAATATTCTTTAATTGTTGTGCTAATCCTTCTGAACTAACAATGAAGATAATAATAAACTAATCTTTATATATAGTTTGTTAAATTTAATTGACTAGTCTTAATTTGTGATATTAAAATAGTCTATGAACTAGCTAGCATTGACAATCTTCAATTTTATGAGTACATTGTTCTTAATTAAAATTAATCCCTTTCTTTTCCAATCAAGATTTCCCATTTCACCCCTTTTTTTTTCTTATACTATTTGATAAAAAAGGATAATACAAGGTAAATTGGAAAAAAAAATTAAAAAGTTTGATATTATACTTATAGCGCATTTTTCTAGAGATAAAATAAAATAATAAGTTTGATAAATTAATAACTTCCATCCTTATTTAAATTTGAAGTTTAAATAATATTTTAATTAATTAATTTTTATGGTCTAAAAAATATTAATTTATAAAGATTTAATTGTATTTCGATATATTTAACAAAAAAAAAATCATGATTTATATAGGTAATGGATAATAAATATAGTTTCACATGCTTCTTGTTATTATACTTTGCCTTAGCTTTTCGGGATTAATTAAATCTTAATGTTTTTCATAATATTTTTTAAATTCAAACGGTTTAAATTTAAATTGAATGAACTAATTATTATTTTTTTTAGCTAAATTATTACTAAATTCAAAATTGACGATGAGATTTACAATACAAAAAATATATATATATATATATATATATATATATTCTTACTTTCATTACCAAGTGATGTACAAAATTAAGATTCTATCCTAAATTCCCCTAGAGGTATCTTAATTATGAGATGCACGTCCAATCAATTAAAACCACCAACCCACTTATATGGTAGGTTTACCAACAAAGGAAGACAATACAACCTAATTGAAAATAATCGTATGGTGTTTGGTATATGTAAAGAATAATGTTAACGAAATGCATATCAATCAATGATGGTGTCCATGATTTATAGATGTCTTGTCAGGGAGGAAGAGGATATGGTTGCGATTGTTTTTTAAAATGCTTTTTATGTTTAAATATATTAAAATGATATTTTTTTTATTTTTTAAAATTTATTTTTAAAATCAGTGTATTAAAACGATCGAAAATATAAAAAAATAATTTTTAACAAAAACAAAAATTTAAATTTTTGGACAAAAATTGTCTCATAATACTCTTCACGACTGGCTTATAAGCTGTTCTCCTTACTCTAAGCTCATCTTTCCTTTGATCATAATAATTTTCCCATCAACAAAGTTTTTCAAGTTAGCCAAACATGAAAAGGTAAGAAGAACAGAACATTTTGCGACACAAGAAAAAGATAGAAATTGACCTTGCAAGAAGACAGGCGTATTCTTGGAAACACGTATTAATAAATGCAGAGTAGTTTGTCACACTGTGGGAGAAAATCTCCAATAAAAGCAAGACCTTATAGTTTCAAGAGGTTAGGTTGATATTTAAAGAGAGATTTCTTTTATTAACTTTTCAGGTTGAAATCTTGAAATTAATAATAAAAATTTTGCTAATCCCTTTTTGTTTCTTTTCTTTTGAATACCTTGGATTGATGTGAGGGATTCACAGTTAAAATTATTCTTAAATGTAACTCGGTGCTCACTGTTTGGAATTTTATTTTTATCTATGTTTTCTAAATATGTTTATCTTAAAAAAAAATCAAATTAATAATTTTTCAGTACTTTTCAAATATGTTAATTAATATATTGATTTTAAAAATAATAAAATCATTTTAAAATAAAAAAATATTTTTAAAAAACACCATATATCATAATACTAAATAATTAATCCCAATTTACTCGTATCTAAGCTGAATTTAAGGAGATTTTTAAAACACAAGAATTAAAAAAAAAGAAAAAAAAGAAGAAAAGGAAACGGACTTTCTTGGTTGATAGCCTTATCCCTTGAAGCTGAAATCATCATAGATTAGTGGCGCCCACATTACATACTGTATAGAAATACAGACAGGCCTGGCAAATTAATTAATATGATGACCATATGACATTTTCGGCCACCAACCCGGCTTACCTACTACTATCCATGATTATCAATGTCACTCTCCTACCACCTCAAATGTAACGCCGTTAACTCTCTCTCTCCCTCTCCCCCTCCATCACACACATCACACAACCCTAGCTAGTAGCCACACGCTCCACCACCTAACGTGTGAAATTCAACTTCATTTCCTCTCTAATTTTTGTAGCCTATAAAACCCAAGCTCTCCTCGTCCTGTTGCTCCCATCCAACAACCATCACTCTTCTTACCTTAAAAATCCCCACCTCTTTTTGACAAAGAAACCAGTTCCAATATCATGGATCTCCTTCTCCTGGAGAAGACCCTACTGGGTTCTTTCGTTGCCATTCTCGTTGCCATTCTCGTTTCTAAACTACGTGGCAAACGTTTTAAACTCCCTCCAGGTCCTATACCTGTCCCCGTGTTTGGAAACTGGCTTCAAGTTGGTGATGATTTGAACCACCGTAACCTCACCGACTTAGCCAAGAAATTCGGTGACATCTTCCTCCTTCGTATGGGCCAACGAAACCTTGTTGTCGTCTCTTCTCCTGACCTATCCAAAGAGGTTCTGCACACACAAGGTGTTGAGTTCGGGTCGAGAACAAGAAATGTTGTTTTTGATATCTTTACTGGAAAGGGACAAGACATGGTGTTCACTGTCTACGGTGAACATTGGAGGAAGATGAGGAGAATCATGACTGTCCCTTTCTTTACAAACAAGGTTGTCCAACAATATAGGTATGGCTGGGAGGAGGAAGCCGCTCAAGTTGTCGAGGATGTTAAGAAAAACCCCGAGGCTGCAACCAATGGGATTGTCTTGAGGAGGAGATTGCAACTCATGATGTATAATAACATGTACAGGATTATGTTTGATAGGAGATTTGAGAGCGAAGACGATCCTTTGTTTAACAAGCTCAAGGCTTTGAATGGTGAGAGGAGCAGATTGGCTCAGAGTTTTGATTATAATTATGGTGATTTCATCCCCATTTTGAGACCTTTCTTGAGAGGTTACTTGAAGATCTGCCAGGAGGTTAAGGAGAGAAGGTTGCAACTCTTCAAGGACTACTTTGTCGATGAGAGGAAGTAAGTTTCTCTCTTCCTTTCCTTTCCTTATTTTTTTTTTTAACACATCGAATCTTGGCCATTAATTAGATTCTTAATTAATTAATCGAAAATAATCCTGAACAATTTAGTAATCTATTAATATTAATTATTATTAGTTCCCTGCAAATTCGTGCATTACTATTTTTAATTTTTTTTTTTGGGACTTAATATTCAGGCAACTAATCAAATCAATTCAAGTATATACTATCTGGCCTTAAAAGCATATTCTAGATAGATCATGGTGTTAAGCATTAAAAAAATATAATGTAAATACTTATATCAATAAAATCCCTCCTTAATATTATAATTCAACTCTTTTTTTTTTTCTTCCTACTTATTCATCATCTACAGCGTCATGCTTAGGGAATTTGATTGTGATGGATAACTAGCCAGTTCTAGACTTCTAGTGTCTGTTCTCTGGACTGGCAGCTTCCATGTCTTCGTGGTTGTTGCCGTTTGGAATTTATAGTTTTGGCATTTTGTGCGCCTAGTTTTTGGCATCTTGTGTGATTCTGCACATCAAGGTCTGTGTATATTTATACCCGTTTACTTTTGAAGAGTTAATCTAGATTTGTTATTAAAAAAATTGATTTAAAGTTCGCCGGGTTAATCTACCGGATTAATTTATAATCCGGCTACAACCGATTAAAAATTTAATTGATTTGGTTCAACCGCCAGTGACCCGTCCTTTTCTTTTGTAATTGAAACCGTAATGGTTCTGTTTTAAGGTTGAGTTAGGCATTGATGGTAATGAATATTAATGATGTTGTTATTGGACAATAGGAAACTTGCGAGCACAAAGAACATGAGCAATGAAGGGTTGAAGTGCGCAATAGACCATATCCTCGATGCTCAAAAGAAAGGAGAGATCAACGAGGACAACGTTCTTTACATTGTTGAGAACATCAACGTCGCTGGTATGTACTTTTACCACTTAGAAGCGTTTTCGAGCGTGGAATGTTTTTTACTTGAAAATATATTAAAATAATATATTTTATTTATTAAAAATTATTTTTAATATAGCGCATCAAAATAATTTAAAAATATAAAAAAATATTAATTTTTTTAAAAAAATTTAAAACGGGAGCCTAGATATAATTTATTATTTTCTATTCCTGACTAGTAGGTGCCGTATTATTTTCTATCCCGGGCTGGTAGGTGCCGTTTCATGCTCAACTAGTGGAGGGGCATTTTTGCAATTAAATTAACGTCCGGTACCCAAACGTCAACCCTATGATAAATTACAAGTAAAATTTATTAATGTTAAGAGGTCCCCCCAAGTAAGGTTAATATCTCAAATGCCGAGTGATAGGATTGAGTTAGAAGGTGTGTGGTCCATCACTTAACACCTAACTTCACAATCAGTGTTGATTTCCTATCTTTAAGGAATATTACACAGACTGAACCACCCTTTTCAGAACTTTTTAACTTTTCCTTGGCATGTATGTTTTGTTTTTATATTTTAAAACTTTTTTTAAATTAATTTTTTATGTTTTTGAATTATTTTTTATGTTTTCAAAATGGGCTAATATTAAAAATATTACTTTAAAAAAGAAAAATATTATTTTAATATACTTTTAAATAAAATATATTTTAAAAAACAAGCGGTGTTAATAAATACACCAAGATTGTGGGGGGGGGGGGGGGGGGGGCCAGGCTGCTTTCAGATCTCATCCCCGTCCGTTGAAACCTCTCACTTTCTGTATATATGAATAATATATACAAGGGGTTGAGTCAGAATTGGTGGTGTTAGGTTGCAAGTAAGAGCTATGAGCTGTGAGGACGCCGACGGGTTTGTTTAAAATTATAATAGTCATAGTGATTAAAAATGTTTTTTATTAAGAAATATATTTAAATAAATTATTTTTATTTTTTAAAAATTATTTTTAATAAAAAAATTTTAAAATATAATTTATTTAATGCAGTTGAGGCACATGAGATCTGATCCCACCACCTTCAATTTGAGTTGTTACTTTAGGCTTTTCTGAAAGTTTCAAATGTCATATCTTCTATTCCACATCATATTGTATTGTAGAATATATATATATATATATATATATATATATATATATATATATATATATATATATAGGGAATGATTTTCTCACCTTCCCCGTGTTAAATAACATTTTTTCTTCTTCTCATACGCCTTTCTCTATTTTTTTGAATTTAAAATTTAGAAGAAGATTTTGTTCATCTAAATATATTCTTGTACGGGTTGAATTCAATAGTAGATTAATTGGCTAAATTAAATTGATTGTCTTATGGAACAGCAATTGAGACAACACTATGGTCGATCGAGTGGGGAATTGCTGAGCTTGTGAACCATCCTGAAATCCAGAAGAAGTTGCGCCATGAGCTCGATACCTTGCTTGGACCTGGTCACCAAATCACCGAGCCTGACACCTACAAGCTCCCTTACCTTAATGCTGTTATCAAAGAGACCCTCCGACTCAGGATGGCAATTCCTCTACTTGTCCCACACATGAACCTTCATGATGCCAAGCTTGGAGGCTTCGACATTCCAGCTGAGAGCAAGATCTTGGTCAATGCCTGGTGGCTCGCCAACAACCCTGCCCACTGGAAAAACCCTGAAGAATTCAGGCCAGAGAGGTTCTTGGAAGAGGAGGCCAAGGTTGAGGCCAATGGCAATGATTTCAGGTACCTTCCATTTGGAGTTGGGAGAAGGAGCTGTCCTGGAATTATTCTTGCATTGCCAATTCTTGGCATTACTCTGGGACGTCTGGTACAGAATTTCGAGCTCTTGCCTCCTCCCGGACAGTCAAAGATCGACACCGCAGAGAAAGGTGGACAGTTCAGTTTGCACATATTGAAGCACTCCACTATTGTTGCAAAGCCAAGGTCCTTTTAATTTCATTTCACACTTTTTGTTTTCTGGGTGTTTTGTTACTGTAAGACTGTTGAAGAAGAAAAGCGGGATGGTTTTGGATGCGGGATCCAGATGGAATTGTCTAATTATGATATAATGGGGGTGTCACTGTAAATCTATGAAGCTATGAACTCAAAAGGGATCTGTTTTTTAAGACTTTGCAATAAGTTTATATTTAATTTCCTGTACCCTGGGCCTTACGCTGTGAATTCCCACTTTTACATGGAGTCCATGAACAGTTTGGAAAGGAGCTTATATCCGTGTGCATAAGGATTTTGATAGAGCACCTTTCCATGCTTGTCATGAAATGTGTAACTCTTTGAAAACTCCATTAAAATCTCTATTTCTTCATCACCTAAGCATTACGTTCTTTTGTATACATTTCTGGTAAAACTTGTGCACATGACCTCTGATGTACTATGATCATGAGCTACTGGTTTGGGTAGGAAGGTGTCCCTTAAGACATCTCAGCTTGCTGTTTGTTTCCTAGTCATGTTAGTTTTTTGTTTCCTAGATTGTAGTTCTTCGCCTGGACAGTTTATCAGTACACTTTAAAAACTTAAAATTAACATATAAAAATCACCTCACAAAAAAATATCGTGAATAAATAAATGAAATGCGTGCGACTAATAAAATGCATAGAATGAGAAAGAGATCTCAGAAAGGAAGAATTGTATTTAAAAAAACTGCCTGCAATTTCATATAATTTAATAGCCGGAGATCTCGTGCGGGCGAGGAGGAGAGCTAGAAACACCTTCCCTTTGCAGATGGCCCATGCTGTGATCCTTGGACGCTCTACCTCGATGCTAAAATTCTCAAAAGCACGGAACCAGCAACGTGATTGAAACAAGTGCTCACCACCAAATTAAAGCTTCTCTCCAAGCTCTTCCTCCGGTCTCCTCAACCCTTCAATTAATTCCCTTAGACCTTGCTCTTCCTTCTCTCCTTTAAATTTTCGTAGCCTTTTTCCGTATATTTTTATTAAAAAATAATATAAATTATATCTTAAAACCTCACCTAACAACTTAAATTATTAAATTGAGATAGTTATTTGATATGGTATCAGAGCCTTAATGACCAAACGGTCACGAGTTCGAATCTCACCATGCCTATTTATTTAATAAATATTAAGCACAAGATAATGTGCACCTGTACAAGTTTCAAGTTCAAATGGCTTTTACTTGAGGGAGTATGTTAGAAAATAATATAAATTATATCTTGGGATCTCACCTAACAGCTTAAGTTATTGGGTTGAGATGGTTCTTTGACAATCTTCACTAGAGGTACTAGCCATATTCATGATTCATTCACCTAACTCGAGCCCGCAAAATTAAAGAAAATTGCTTTCATATTTTTTTTTCCTATTGTAATTTCGTAATCTTTAAAGAGATGCAAGTATCGCTTATAAATATTCAGACTATAAATAATCATTTAGTATTATTATTATTAAACTTAACATAATGCTCAATCTTTCTAATTTAATTTTTTTTATAATTTAAATTTAAATTTAAATTATTTTAAAATTAATTTAGCATGACCTAGTTGATTTACTTGATTCTTTGAATACTTTCAAGAAAAGTGATTTATAGATTTTCTTACTATGATTTTTATAAATTAGATTAAGTTGTTTTATATAGTTGGACACGAATAAAAGTTATAAATATGTAGGGTTAAAAACAATTTATTATTTATATAGAATATTTGTTATAAAATTAGCTTAGAATTAAAATTTTTAACTTTTGACTTATTAATGCTAACTACTTATACAAACTTCTTTTGTCAATAAAATTGATTTCAATCATTTTTATAAAACATACTTTTAACGTACGTAACTTATTTTTATCATATATTATTCATGAAAAGTAACTTTTAAATTATAATTATAATTAAAAATTAAGTACTATATTTCATAATTCATGACAAACATACATGCAACACACAAACTGGCTTGAATATTCTTCTTATTATGAATAATAATAAAAACTAGTCATTTGTCGTCCTCAACGACTAGTCATCTACGAACGGATGCTCAAATAGTCCTATTTAATTTAATTATAAGTTCGCGCCTTTTAGAAAAACAGAACCAAACAGTTTCTTTCCGCTCTCTCAGCATTTAGCGCTCAAAAATAATCAAGCAGCACTCACTCCATCAATGAATGAGTGTCCTCTCTTCTTCTTCGTCGTCGTCGTCGTCGTCGTCTAGGTTTCGTCAATTCGCTTTAGATTCATCTGATTGGATCATTTTGCTCCGTATGAAATTTGAGTTCATTATCTGATTTTAGTTAGAGAGCCTTTTGCTTGCAATCTTACTATTTCTGATAATAATATTAAGCGTGCAAATGTTGCAATGGATGGGAGGATCAAGAAGGAAAGTCACTACTGTACGCCCCCCCCCTAGCTTCACTGAATTTCTCTTCGGAACTCTTAATTGCAAGTTTTGTATGGATTCAGCGGGATTGAATTTGCACTCTATATTCTAACCCAAGTGAATAAATCTTCTGTCTTTTTTGCATCATTTCATGTCATCTCTCGCGAAAATTTTTAAGTCAAGGAGATCTACTCAGAAGAGGTATGGATTGGAAACCTTTTTATTTTTAATATTTTTTTTGTGCTTTTAGGGTTAATATCAACGCCTAAATATTTTGGAGAATTGCATTACTTAGGCATTACTGTATAATGTGTTTGTACCTTTATGTGATTTGCTTAGGCAAAAGCAGTATTTTGAACAAAGGAGAAGGAAACAGCATCAGCAGGCAGCTGGGTTAGACAGCTTTGAAGAAGGGGTTAACATTCGAGGGGAGAATTGCAGAGAACATCATCGATCATTGGATGTTCTTAGTTTGCAGAACTGGTCAACAATTGCTAAAGACTGCACGTCTACTTGCCACCCTGGTAGCCCTTCTGAATTCCGTGGCATTTTCCCGTCCTTTTCTAATTTTGTTAACTTTCTCTTTCTGCTATTTTCTTCATGTCCAACCACTTAAGGAATGGAAGATGCAAAGGTCAATGCTTCAATAGTCAACTCCCATATCTTCAAGGATCCACCAATAATTCGAGCCAACCCTATCGGTCCTCTGCAGTCTCCTGAAATCATGGAAACAAGTATTTTTCCTAATTTGTGTGCACTGCTACGTGATCTCATGCCTTGTTTTCTAATTTTTCTGGACTTTGTAAAGTGCTAAATGATGTTTAGTGATTGCTGTTATTATTGTGAAAGGAACTCTATCAGGCTACCAACCGGAGACTGTATCACCGAAGAAGTGAGTAAGGGTGTGATGAGAGTGCATGCACATGGTTTTGATTTTATGAAACACTCTTCTACTTGCTCAGTTATACTCAACAAAGCCATACAACTTTACACTGACACAAATTAGTTAACTTCTATCATCATGTTGCACTCCATCCAGTAAGGTTCCAAAGTGGACATAGACACATCTAGCATCATCTGTTGGTCCAGTCCTAGTGTTGAATTGGTTTTCATTTTATTACAGGGTTCTGTTTAGCTCTTCAAATAATCGCAGCAAAGCTTTCAGTGGAACCAGCAGCAAAAACAAACTGGATCCTTGCAAGATGACAACTCAGCAATGTAAATTGCAAATATTCATCGGACAATAGTTTTTCTTTGTATACAGCTCTCATTGTAGCTACTTCTGGAAATTTATTCCTGTATTGTTTCTAGGGATCTTCAGTTAAGGTCTTCTGCTGTTAAGCAGCTTTTTGTACGCTTTGGAAATTCTCGTAACTCTTTTTCTTTCATCCCCGATTTGTTTTCCAGCATCATCCGTTTTTGATTTGCTTGCTGATGATGAACCAAATGGAAAGTCAGATAGAAGTCCAGCACGTGAAGTTCATGTTGCATTTTCAGTTGAAGGTATGGTCTTGTTGATTTGGAATTTGAAGGCAAGATTAGTACTTCACTTGTTGCACTTTCAATTGAATTCACTTAAATTTTTGGTCAACTGGATCTTGGGGTATATAATGTACGATACAAAACAAAGCATCTTCTCCAATAGTGTCTCCAGAAGTTTATGGTTTTTGCTTTAATTTCTCTTCTAAAGCTGAAGGCATCACCACTTCAGCGATAAGCAGGAAACTGGAAAATCTTTCAAGATAAAAGATAACCAAGAAATATGCGAGGAATAATAGAAAGTCATTCAAAAGACCTATTAGTCCTTCACATATCACCCTTATAAATGCAATCTCCGTCATTTTCTTACCTTTATTTATCACGAAGAGTGTGCAGGGTTCACGTGCTACACCTCTGCATACACTTTTTTACAGCTATCTCTACATATATCTCCAAATTTTCTGTCCCTTTTAGTTCCATTGTCCCTGAAACTTGACTGGGTGCTCAAAAAATAGTTCTGGATGTTCTTAGGGGAGAATCTTTTTCTGAAAATAATTTCAAAGGTTGTTATCTATTTCTGTTCAGGTACAATGTTTCCCTATTGTATATAGTTTAGGTATTAGGCATGCATATCTAAATACCTAAGTTCTTAGTATTACTTCCTGTTTAACAATTTCTACAATTTGCTATAGAAGCTGGCTTAACAGAGTTCTGTAACCTATGAGTAAATATATATAATTGTTCCACACTTGTCATTGTTGTTCTGTCATCCACAAAACTATTTTGATGCCTGCATTTGCATGTCAGGTTTGGGCAAAGTGGGAGCAGAAACACCCCCCTACTCACCGCGACAACCTGACAGGTACTTGAACCCATTTAGGCTTGTGCCTGTATTTTTCACTCCCAGTGGAATTTGCATCTATTTTTCTGAAGAAAGCTATGAGAAATTAATTTTAAAAACTGCAGCCATCTTGATCTTGCAGGACCCTTCTGTATTTATAATTGTAATTGAAACCAGTAGGAAATCTTTTCAGGGGATATTATTAAAATGCGACTATTATGCCACTTTATTGGATGATGCTATAAAGGAAGTTGAAATAATACATATATCATAAAATATTCCCATATAATTTGTGTTGACTGCTGACATATTAAAATTGTGCCCAATATAGTTGATCTGATTTTTTTTTTGTTCAAGGTGGTTCAGTAGTGTATCATGTCCATGTATGACAAATGTATAGAAATTTTTGTGTTTCTCTTTTTGCGTGTTATTTCTTTCACTTAGTTTTAATCTCTATGGTATAGAGCTGCAATTATATCTTGCTTATCAAGTTGAAGAAACTCTACATGGAGAATAAGCTATGAATTTGAACACCATCTAAGTTAATTTTCATGTGACTATAGATATGTTTCCTATGGCTGCCCCTCACCATTGAAGGCTGCAAGGCAAATAAGCTCATCAAAGAACCTTGATTATGTTCTGAATGACCTTGAAGTTGAAGTGGTAAGTGCTTTACTGAGTACACCTCCATCTGAAGTATGACATCAAATTTCTTCCTTGGTTATATCTCATATGATTTCTCCCCTTTAATTTTCTGTTTCATATTAGTAAATAACTCCTGTTTTTCCTTCAGAAACTTATGCATGTCCTTTAACCTGTATGAAAGATTCTACTTCATTTGCTGTTTACCTTCTGCATGTTTTACGTCAACTAGTTTTTTTAAACGCGCTTTGTATGTGGCCATGCATGGTAATTTTATTCTCCATCTCTTTTTGAATTTAAGAATGTAGTTTTGGATATACCATATGCCATATAAATTTTTAAAAACTTAAGTTGTTTTTGGATGATAAATACCTAAAGCCAATATCATGCATGTAACAAATTGAACTAACTAAATCATTTTTCATGCATGATAAATTCTCATAGGATTGATCTCCTATGAATTTTAATTTATATATCTTTCTAAATCATACTTTTTGTATTTCTAAAGACTTATATAGCTAATTTTTTCCTTCTTGATTTTTTTTTGTTGAGCAGTTTTTTTATTGATAAATCATCATTGTCTTCTATCTCTATTGCTCCACTTATGTTGCTTGTGAAATTAAATCAATTTAATTGAAAATTTAATGCAATGTTATAATCTAAATAATTAATTGAAATTTGCTCACTTATCTTTCTATCACTTATTAGCTAATATTATTATTGAATGAATTCATTTCAAAGATAGTTCAAGTCAGGAATTAATAAGTTTTTCCTTACTATATATTATGAAAAATAGTTTTGTAAAATGAAATTGTGGCAATATATATTTGCAAAACAACTAAAATCAACTTAATGTTTTTACATCAATTTTATTTTATTTTTTTTATGTTCTTCTATCATTTTTAATGTGAATGAACTATTCTCTAACTTCACACTTCTCAAATTTGCATTATGAAAAAACCTTTTCAACATTTTCATTTTCATAATGATATCCTTATATTTCTAATTTTCATTTATAAAAGTTTATTACAAAAAATTAAAAGATTTTTGGAATTTTATGTTAGAGAAACCAAAAATCTATAAGAAAAATAGTTCAAGTATACTTTCTCATTATATAAACTAAATATGTAAAGTATCTTTTTATACCCATTATAATTTATATTTGCAACATTAGTATAATAGTCATTGCATGAAACCTAAAAAAACTTTGTAAGAATAATTGATTCTACAATATCAATATCATTGAGAGAGATTTGCAATTGATTAGTGTGATTTGCCATATGCAGGATGCAATAATGCAACATGTTGACATGCCACTAAGAGGCCATCCTTCAGAATTTTCAATGGAGATTGAGGATTCGTTTTGCAAGCAAAATAATAATTTATCTACCATCAAAGAAAGTGTACAACTTGATGGCCATGGTAGAATGAGGAACTCATTTGGTGAAACTGAGAATAACGATGATACATGGGGTGGTAATTTTTGGTTTGCTTTTTCATTCATGCAATTAATATTTTTATCTCATTCATGGATTATGCCTTTTATGCTTGTTTTTCATGAACCAGTTTACAATATCCTGCAGTTCAGAAATTTGTAATATCCAAGTTCAAAAACCCTTCTTGTATTCTTATTAAATTTTTAAACGGTGGTTTCTTAGTCTTTTACATGCATCTAGGTTTTGTTATTGCCACTGGATGAAAATATTGCACTTGCTGAAGGACAATCAAAACCGACTGTATGTGGTTAAACATACCTTACCTAGTTCTAGAGAGACATTTAAGGCATTTCACTTGGCTCTAGGTTTGTGTCTCAATGATTACACTTTTAAGAAAGGAAAAGGAAAAAAAAAGAGAAGAAAAAAATTACTTTTGAGATATAATATTCTCAATTAACTTCTGAATCATGGACAGCATTATTATTTTTTCCTTCAATATCATGTTGGATATGGACTTCTGGGGTGTTTTGAGTTCTGTTCTTATGGCTTTCATGTTTAATGCTGATTTCTGGGGTGAAACTGAGGTTGGGGATATGGTTAGCTTTTGTTTATTTACATCTCCAGAGTGATTTTAATCAGCTGTTCTTATAGTTGATTTTTAGTCCTTCCTGTGGTTCTCCAAGGATCCCAGTTTGGAATAATTATTTACCCTTTTACTTTCCAGCAAGGTGTAGGTCATGGGATGCCAATTTTCTTGATAAGAGGGGATTTGATATTTCTTGGAATAGCTGGCCATATTCTATGGATGGTAATTCTGCTGAATTTCTGAAATACGGAAATGATAGATTGCCAGATGATGCTTTTGAAGGTTGTCATCTGCTGAAGAAAAGGTGTTTAATCAACACCTGACCTTTCTCCACCTGTTTTGACAAACTATAATGCATGCTTCTTCATCATATGGTATTATATTTATATTTTTGCAGGGATTCTATAATTGCCAAGGAAGCATTCAATATCTTAGGTGCTTTCTCTCTCAGCTACTTGGATTTTGTATCATGCCTTTGTTCATACTGCTATTTAAAAAAAAAAAACATGAAAATGAAACAATTTTTTTCATTTTTTTCTAGAATCATAATCATGAAATAAATAATAATTGTGTGGGGTTTATTTTTATGCCATGGTATGTACATTTTAAAAATTCTAATTTGTTTTTTTGGCTGAATCCCTCTCATTTCTTGCTTATGGTCTTGGGAATGAGTGTGAACTTAAATATTTAGTAGCTGATGAAATTTCTTACAGAGGAGCAGTTTCTCATTTGGATAGTGTCCTCCATTCTTTTTGTTTGTCTTTTTTTCTTAATAATAGATTATTTATCATTTTATATAATAGATTATTAACTGGCTGTTTGGTAGATCTTTTCTTGGTCCCACGGTTTTGGTTGCTTCTTGTGTTAGAGGTCTTATGAGTTAGATTCCAATTGAACTGGGATTCTTCCTATAAGATCTACCATTGTAGCATCATATGCTCAAATGACTTTTACCTCCTGTTTGATTGTTGTTGTCATCATCACCAATTTAATGATGATGATGAAAGGATGTTGTTTGTGTCCTTCCGCTAGTATTAGATTGCATATCTGGTATAGAAGACTGAGAGATTCATGAGAAAAGGGCCCCCTTTCCTCTCCACTGACTGTTCTCCTGTTCTTTTAATCAGATTCACCCTCTTTGAAGCATCAAACACCTGAAACTGGTTTTGATTTCATGATTTCTGAAAGGGCGGCAAGGTAAGTCAAGTTTTATGTGAAATTATCTCAGTAACTTGAGCATATATACACCACAGTTTTTCCTTCGCATGATGACAGGAAGCCTTCACTGCGAACGAATTTTGGTTTTGGAGATACAACCATCCAACCTGATTGGTCTTCCTTTATCACAGAAGATGCTAGAGACAACCAGAGCTTGTTGAGGTAATTGTTAGTAGTTCTCCACACCTGCCCCCTTACATAATTCATTTTCTAATTCAACTGATGTTTCATTACCTTCGTAAATATTTGGCAGTGAAGAGTCGAGCTCGTCCACTGCAGGTTATGCATTTTTATTGGGTATGAGGGTTTTATGATTCAGCTTGTTCTAAAACTCATATTTAAATAAAGTGACTTTTTCCAAAGGCAGTGAGGGACAAGGTGACAGATATTTCGCCATCAAACTCTAGAGCAAGACGCAGCCAAAGGCATCAAAATTCTTCTGGTTTACCTGAAAACAATTGCAGAACTAAAAGCATTTTTCTCAAGGGAAGACAATTCAAAAATAGGGAAGAAATTCAGAAAGGAAATAATGTATTTGGATCTGGAAAATCCACACGGACCCCAATGCTATCAGAGTCAAGCAACTTAGATTGTCCTTTCCAGGAGAAAATAGGGTCACGTAGGAGTTGGATGTTTAAAGAAGGCTATGGGTCAGCAGATATGAATATGGGTTTCAGTTCACCATGCCAAACCTCAGAAACAAAGCATCCTTTGTCAGGCTCCAAGCCTTGGACTGAAGATACTTTTGATGCCTTTGTCCCTGAACGACAAATTGATGCCAAATTCTCTTTTGACACCTCCAAACATGGTGGCTCTGTTAAACATTCACCATCTGACAGTTTTATCTCTGAAAAGTTCGCCTTCTGCCAAAAATCTAGTAGTATGCACGCTCATGATTCCCCTACGTTCTCGAAGGTTGAGTTTGGGGCAACCAGGGCAGATTTTACTCGGGATCCTCCAGATTTTGAGTTCAAAGGCAACCCTCCAGATTTTTCATCAGAAGATGCTGCTTCTCAAGGAGAGAAGATGGTTTTGGAGTTATCAGCAGAGGAAAGTGTTAGCAAAGAAAAGAAAAATAGATCAAAATTTCAGCAAACCAATTATGAAAAAGTCGAGACATGGAACGGCCGTGTTGGAAACAACATGAAGCCAATGGATGCATTAGAATCTGTGGATAATGGTCCTGACCGCAAGGATGCAAAAGATGAACCTTTGGAGACATCATCATCTGTGAAGATCCCTAACAAATCTGAAAGCAGTGTTGATAAAAAAGAGTACGTTTGTTGAACTATGTGCCGTACCCTCTTTCTCGTGCTTTATATTTAAACTTATAAAGTGTGGTTTCTAAAGCGGTCCATTATGTTGTCAGATATCACCATTATGCTGAAGTTTCTCCTCCATGCCCAAAGGAGAATAAAGGTATCAAGATTTTGCCTTCAGTCTTGAATAGCCAAGTCTCAAGTCTTTTGAATTGATTAATGGCCCTTCCTTGCCATTTGTTTCTTTCTTACACTTATTTTTCGTACTAATATGCTTGTTTTGGATTGAGGCTTGGATTTTATTGTTGTTGAACCAATAAGCTTGACTCATCTTAATACAAAAGCAGAAATTGAAGGGCCTGGAGACAGAAAAATAAGCAGAGATGGTAATCATCTGGATTCATCTCCCCCAGTGATGATGCTAAAAAGCTACGTTCTCCAGCTTCTTTGTGTGCAGAAGGCACCAAAGGAGGCTTCTGTACAGACACCTTAAGGAAGGTATATTCTTCCTTGCAATTGGTATAGAGATTCTTTTGAGACTGAGGGAAAGAAAAACACAATGCAATCCCTCTTATTCACTTTGTGCATTTAATGGCCTCCGGTCCCTTCATTCCCTCTTATTCACTTTGTGCATTTAATGGCCTCAGGTCCCTTCATTCGCGCTTGTAACTGAGTACAGAATCAAACATGTCTCGTGATGCACAGTATAGTTTTTCTTTTTCTGTAGACTTTCATCTGTTCACTTGCTTCTGGGTTAACATTAAGCACTCATAAACTTGGAACTTCAATTTTAACAAATTCCATGTTCAAAATAAGAAATTATCTACAAATGCGGATTAAGCAGAAACGAAAGGCAAACAACTCCTTATATATAGATAACTACTTTAGATGTTAACAAAAGGGATGAAACAGTCTAGTGTATAACACACTTCTATTGATTGCAGTAGTCCTAGAATTACTCCCCAAAGTCAAAAAAATTTCTTTCATGTCTCTCTTTATGACATCTTTTCTGCATGTTCATCTTCCCCTGCAAAGCCTCCTTGTGATGGATTGTTCTGTTTTTTTATATGGCACTCAGTTTTGTCACGTCTGATAGCTGAAGAGGCTTTAGCAAGAACTCTTGAGCTCCTTCCTCCATGCACCTGTTTAGGTGGAAAATATTTGATAAATCAATGATTTCTTTCTTTCATTTTTTTTTAAAAGACAAAATTAAACCAGAGAAGAAACAAATTGAAACTGCAAGGCAGGCAATTACTGTTTAATTCGAGTAGGGATGTTCTCAGATGACACTACAACTACTGGTATCTCCTTCATGGTAGGTGATTCCTGTTAGAGAGAATAGATTAGAAATTACAGTGGAGGCTACATCATTGAAGACGAGTACTAATATTTATCTTAATTCTTTTCAATAACTCATACTCTGTCATTCCTCGCATGCAATAGTCTGTGATGATCAGGTGCACCTTCAAGTCCTGCACCAAAAAAAAAAAAACGAGTTAGAAATGATAGAGTTCAATTCATGAAAGCTAGAATCAGTCCTTCATTGCATTACTACTTTGCTGCTTACACCATGATTGGTGTGTTGTCCATCAGCTAACCCCAAATATTCTAATGCTTTCCTTTTATTTTCTGCTGTGGTCACTGTATAAATCTAGTGATATTTTTATTTGAAGATATATTAAAATAATATATATTTTTTATTTTTTTAAATTATTTTTTAACTTTGAATGTCAAAACAATTTAAAAACATAAAAAAATAATTAAAAAAAAAACTCAAATTTTGAAACCAGCTACGGAACAAACACAGCCTCCTACCCTTGCTGCCTACCTCTCCAGCGTCCAAACAAATCGAGAAGAAACGACAACAAATCAAATTGTTGTTTTCCTTTTCAATTTCCTCAAAATGAAAAAATCAAAACAGTAGATGTGGGGTCTAGTCCTTTACTATCGTCCACTTTGGAAATGAGTCCTGCATTTGTGACCCTGTTAAGTACTTCCACGGTGCCATGACCACCTTCTGAAGTGGAAATCATGTTCTCCATTAGACTAGCTAGTCCTTGCAGCAGTGAAAGCCTAGCTAGTGTGATCAATTTTTCGAGTCTTTTCTGTTCCCTTTTGCAAATGATGCCATTTACTCTACTTAGACATCAGATTGTGAAAGAGAAAGTACCGTTTTATCAGAATCAGCTGTCTTTGCTCCTACAAAACCATGGGTAGAAACTAGGAAACTTATAACGAGGTTCACCAAAACCCCATGGACATACTAAGATATAAAAGAGATAAAATATGTTATAGAATGTTCTTTGGTAACAAATTATACCAACAGCTAAAGAACAAAGTTACTAAAAAAAAGAAATGCTTATAAGTGAAAAGATAGAGAAAAGAGATTATATAGACACATCCACAAGGAATCACATCATTTTCATACCATACCATACCTTTATATTCAGAGTTGATGAGTAACCTTTCAATAGCTTTCCGATCTATCAAGCCATCATCAACAGCTAAAACATGTGGTTTCTCATCAAAATCAAACCCCATTGATGGTGATGATGAAGAAGAGCCGGCCATATCTACCTTCAAAGCACACACACGGTAATGAGTAACCACCTCAACAAAACAGAAAAGGAAGAGTAAAGTTTGATGTCCTGATTTGACGTCTTGTATAGTACTGATTAAGACATGAAAAGCTTCATAGTTCCGCCACTGCATTTCCATTACCTGGTTCAACCATAGTTCCTAGAATTGATGTTGGGCATTCAGTAGTATAAGTGTCATTTTAGATGATAATCTTCATCCAAGTGCATGCTCATAAAATTCTGCAGGGTGGATGGCCATTAGTGTCTTGAAGGAACTCCAGTGACATGCTTAATTACTGACCAGTCGATCCGCCTCTTCATTCGGTGTCTTATCCATCCGATCAAACTGATTTATCCACTTTGCTTTATGGACATCCATGCTTAAAGAAACAAACCTTTTGGCAGCCAAGAAATCAGTTTCTTGGTCAACTGAAAATTCTTTGAGCACAAGGGCAGGCAATTCTCTCTGGATTGCTTTTTGAATCCTCGTTCTCCCATGCATCGATGCTGGCAGCAAAAAGGAAACAAAGGATGCTTTATGGTATACAAGCAAATATATACTCTAACAAACAACCAGACAGGTTTAAATGAGCAATGCACCTTCAAGACGCCATGTGATTTCGTGGCCAAGACATTGCAACCATTGAGAAGCTGCAGTAGCATCTGGGAACCAAAAAAACTAAATCAATAAAAAATGTATGCTTTACATGTCACAGTTTGTGGAGATGGGAATTCTACTCAAAGCAACCTGAGACATTAAAAGTACATGCCCTCGTTCTCAACAATTAGATGTTAATGTCCAACTTCAATAAGGTAAATCTGAGGCATTAAAAGGATGTCTTCTCCAGTCTTTCCGAGTCAGAAAATTTTGCTGCGCGTGGAATTTTGAGAAAAGAAAATCTTTTGTACTTTCTATACAGATATCACTGATATTCATTATATACAAGGAGCTTTGAAAACTTAACCAGGCTAGGCTTAAACTCCAAAATTGAAACTAACCTTCCAGAGAAAGAGGAGAACCCCTTGTTGTGCTTGCTGACACCTCATCAAGAACAGAGCTGCTTGCATTTTCAGATGCTGTAACTGAAGATAGGGATGGCTTCAATTCATCTTTGTCATCTTCATTGTCTGCCCTTCTCACAGCTATCCCCAAATCACCAACCTCTTCATCATATTCTGTTTTCACACACAAATGGTCACTTCGGCCCTTTGAACATGGTCCCAGTTGGTCACTTCCTGATGAGCTATTTGGGCATCCAATCACATCATTTTCCCCGGATCTCTTTTCCTGCTTACTTGGGATGTCAATATTTCCTATTGTATCTCTTCTAACAAAATCCCGAATCACTGAAAATACCTGTTTACTGCTTCGTATCCGATTTATGATCCCTGGATTGAACTCATTAAGCAACCCACATGGTGGAGAGATCCGAGAGTACATGCTAGTCGGTTCTACCTTTAAAACCTTCAATAATCCCTTTGGTCCACCAATCCTACGCATCTCACTGTGCTTTTTTGGCGTTGGCAGCAGGCCAACGGAAGGTGTGGTCCCTGGATTAATTTTCTTGAGCAATCCAGAAGCAGACGCAGCAACCTTAGTCAACCCATCAACTCGCCGCACCTTTGCAAGCTCCGGTTTTTCACTAAACCCAGCATTTCTATGTCTCTCTCGCTTCTTATTTGGCATCGGAGCAGGCTTTGGCTTTGGCATTGGCTTTGAGGCAGACAGAGACAATGGCGAAGGCGAGAGAAATCCATTTTGTTTCAATTCCAGCCAAACTCTCATAGCATCCTTTTCCTCAATCGAACCAGCAGCACAATGATCTGGGTTTCAACATTAAAACAAACAATTCAACTCTACAATCCATGAATATAATAACCCAAATCAGCATAAGTAAGTAAAACAAGTAAAAACCCTCCTTGAATTTTACCTGAACAACTGCGTGCCGGGCTCATTGCAGTCTTTAACATCTTTCTTCTTCACCAACTGTAAATCCCAAAAGGGTCTGATTTCTCAGGATATAAAATTTAAATCCCATCAATAAAGCAGAATTCCATTACTTTCTCACGATTTCAACAACAAAAGACTAAGACATACATAAGAAGACAATCTTGAAGGGAAAAAACATGCATAAACACAAAATTCAAGAAATGAAACATCTTGGAAGAGAAAAAAAACATGGCTTATCTTCAAGACTAATTAGCAACATATAATTTAACCGAGCCAAAGATTATCCAGATAGACTTACCTTTAAGAAAAATAAAAAAGCAACCCAAGATCTTGGAAGGGGTGAATTTTGAAGGGCTTTAGGGTTTAGCAGTGGAGACTGAGACTATATTTTTCTAATTCCAAACAAGGAATAAATAGAACCCCTTTCACATCCCCGCGAAATCTCTGTGTGTTTCCCGGCAAATGTTTTAAACGCAAAATCTTAAAGGGCTTTTTATAGGCCCATAGTTGAAATTTGGGTCCATCTTTCTAAACCCTTAGGCCCATATAGGATCAGGTAGTTGGTGGGTCCTGCGTGTAATCTATTACATGGTGATTTTCAGGTGTCTGATTTGTAAAAGTAAAACACAGTAGTTATTCAACCATTGTTGTTATACCTGGCGAGTGGCGACGGGTTGGGGTTTCATCTACCAGGGAAGGATAATCTAATTTTAAACGATATTATTTTGAATGGGTTAACTGGGGTTTTGATTAGGTTAGTTATGTTTTTTTTTTTTAATTTATTCGGTTTTTAAGTCACTTGATAAGCTAGTCCGATCGAGTTTTAAAGTTTTAAATTAAACCATATTTTTATTTTATTGTGAATAATTTCTTGCATGTGATTTTAGTGGTTTAATTGATAATTAATATAGTTATCTCAACTAGAATTTTGCGAGGTGGGATGAATTTGATAGAGATATAGAACAAGAAAGGACTTAGAGTTTAGACCAACTACAGGGATATATTGAAATAACCCTAAAATGTAAGGGTCAAATTGAGCAATATCAAAACTTGGGGTGCCATGGCCCCTAGGCTAATAAGTTTCTTTAAATTCATCATGTTAATTTCTCAAGTGAATAACATTTAAGACTGGAGGCAATGCTGTGATAATTAAAGCAGTACTGAAGAATATTAAATAAACAGCAAGATCAGATTTCTTTGTCCACGTCTTTTAGTTTTGATGCAATCACATGTTAATGATTGGATCATAAATTTTAGTGATTGGATCATAAAAATATTAATGCAGGATCTATTGTTGGTAACGTAGCCGCTCATGAGTTTTCTTACGAATTCTGAAATAGAAGAAAATATTACTGTGAATCCAATAAATTGCCATGAAATTAGAATGTGCGAAAGAAACAATTTAATTTGAAAGCTGAAATTCTCGGCGATGTTTTAATATATAATTTATATTATTCTCTAACACACCATTTAAACGATAACTCTTTGAACTTGAAACTTGCACATACTCATATTAATTTGTGTTTAATTTTTATCAAATAAATGAGAATGATGAGATTCAAACTCATGACTACTTTGTCATCAAGGCTTTGATACCATGTTAAAGAGTCAATTCATCCTAAAAACTTAAACTATTAAGTGAGGTCCCATGATATGATTTGTATTATTTTTTAACATAACGGTACATGAAAAATTAACATGTCAAATGATCCAAATATGTTTTTAATAGAAAACAACAATCCAATTAAGGTATTTTACAATTAATCTCTTTGCATTTTTAGTGTTATGTATCTGCATGCAATGCATGAAGGTATCATCCTCTATCCTCGAATAATTCTTCTTCGGGTCCTGGCTCAAAATCCTTGTCTTACATGGATAATAAAAATGTTAATGCATGCTAAATAACCCACGGCGCCGATCCCATCACCAGCACATGCGAACCCCAACCCCAGATGAAAGAAATTAATATACGACAAATATTATTCACTAGCAAATTAAATAATTAATGGCACGTAGTGTTTTTCATCAAGAAATTATTAATAGTGCTGGGCTCTGGAACTACATCCTTACTTGCTCTAAATTAATAATATTGTTTTAAGCTCATGATCTGTACATTAATCACAGCAAATTATCTCTTCCCTGTAACATGCATTTATTGCCACCGTCATTTGTAGTTGTTTGTGTAAAACTCAAGATTTATTATCAGCTAGCATACCGATCGATGTGTTTACTTTTTATATTTTAGTAGTGAAATGTTTTCAAAAAGATAGGGCAAAATTAAATTAAGTCGTTGAAAGAACAGATCAAGAGAAGTGTATTGCCATGGTCATTTATAGTTGTTGTTATTGTAAAATCCAAAACTACATACATCCCATTACTGGGAATTTAATAGAAGATCGAAAGGAAAATTTATGATCAGCATACATACAAGGACTATAAATGATGTGTTTTTTTCACATTTTAGCGAGGTTTTAATATAATCTCAGGAGGATAGAGCAGGATTTTCTTGAAACAAAAGGGAAGACAGAAGAGAAGTCACACCAGGCGCGCGCACACACTTGAACGTTTGCAAGATAAAACTTGTTTACAGTGCTATAATCATGGCTAAGAAAATTATTGTAGTGGGATGACACTGATGTAGATTGAAACAGTTGAGAGTAGCTATGGAGATTAATTATGATCCTCATCAATAATTGAAGATTGGTAGATGGAAACACAAATCACTGCAGCATGCAGATAATTACGAAGAGACTAAAATATGTCTTTGTTAAACATTTTCATCGTTTTCTTAACCTTAATTATTTAAAAGCTTAAAATGAGAGAAAGCAACTTACCATTCCCATGAAATGTTTTTTTTTTTTTTTTTTAATGAAATTGAATGAGTAAGGATTAAAGTACTTGTCAGCCAATGACGTTTTACTCTGAGATTAATTGCAGAAAAAGAAATATACAAAAATAATAATAATATTTTTTTTTAATTAAAAAAACACGCTTTAACGTACAGTAACTAGTTTCAGGCCGTGGTTTTATTGCCGTAAAAAGACAGGACACAAGTAGCTATGAAGATAGCAGAAGGGAACAGTCAATCTCATCTACATGTCATCTGAGTACAGTTCTTCACAAAAACCCACGAAACCGCCGTGTGATGCTATCATTGTCCGAATGAGTGTGTTAAAGAAAAAGAGTCGACTACTGTTCCTTTCTCTTCTCTTCTATGTTTGTTAGGAAAGCGGTGTAAAGTGTCGTGCATGCATCCTTCCTTTTTCCCGTCTTCCCTTCCTTCCGCATATTTGCATGCACTCTCTCTCTCTCTCTCTGTTCTATTTATAAAACAAATAAACACACTTTGTCTCTCTGTCTTTGCCCATCCATAATACTACTACCAAACAAACAAACTTAACTCGTTAGCTGTTACTCCTCCTCCTCTTCTTCCACTCTACTCTACTCACCACGCACTAACTCTTTGGCTTTGTGTTAATGAAGGTAAGTATGCTGAAAATATTATCTCTTGTTTAAAGACTTGGGCCTTTTCTTTTTGGAATTATTTATAATGTTTTGCATGGAGAGATTAGATTGTCAAATTTTAATTTTTGTTTCAATTAAATTGTGGGTTTTGGTTAAGAAGGGGTTTTAGGGATCTTTGTGATTGGTTTTTTTTGTTAATCATTGGTTGTTTATCAATTAAAAGGGTTGATTTTTATTTTTTGAATAAAAGAAATGGGCACCAAGATTTGCATGAATGCATCGTGTCAAACTGCAACAACTCATGAATGGAAGAGAGGTTGGCCTTTGCGATCTGGTGGTCATGCTCTTCTCTGCTACAATTGCGGGTAATCCCCCCCCCCTCTTCATTTTAATACTGGATTTAATTTCCAATGCTAGCTAAGTAGCTTCTTCAAGGGCAGTTTGGGGATGTGAGGTTTTGTTTCTAGTTCATCACTTTGTTGTTTTTGCTAATTGATTCCTTGTTTTTGTGAATTGGATTTTCACTGGACTAGATTTCTGTCATGTGGTGTGTTTTCGTACTTTTGTTGTAAGAATCGGGGACATTGTGATTATGGTTATTTAGACATCTATAATTAGATAATTAGTACTTGAGCAAAACCAGCTATACCTCAGCTACTGCTTGTTATCGTATCATGAAAACTTTTCATCTTTAATTATAGCATATAATTAAGCAGCTAATTATGGCTTATAAGCAACCATACAATTCACCCGCCACAGCCACAGTGTATTGAATTTTGTTCATGGTATTAACCTGCTGAGGAAAATTGCTGGCCATCCTAGGAGAACCTATCGAATTTTATCTTTAAGCAGAATGAGCCTAAAGCAATAAACTTGGACAATTGTTTTTTGTTTTTTTTTTTTTTTGATAATGCACTTTCTTATGCATTAGGCTGGGAGTGGATGCTCAACTTTAATTTGAGTGAATAATCCATTCTCACATTAACTGCAACTGTAGCAAATTTTAAAATTTGATAGAGATGTTGCCATGTCGGTTGCTTTCAACAGATTTTAGGAGTTCAGATTTGAACTGGCTCATTTGTTACGCTTGTTTTTTCTTTTTTCCACTGAATTTCTGTAATGCATGGAGCTTTATAACCACCCCTTGCCCGTTTCTGAAAGCATCGTGAAATTACGAGATATCTTATAACTTCCATAAGTTTGCAACAGTTTAACATTTACTCTAGTTGACCTTGCGGTGCATTACAAGATGCTTTTACCTTCAACTCAGAAATATCCTGGTTCTGATTGACCATTCCATTGGTGTCATTATGTTTGCTTCCATTGCTTTTCACTAAATACTTGCTAATTTGATGTGGGTTCTATCTTTATATTCAACTTAAGATCTGCATATGAGGATTCCCTTTTCTGCGATACTTTCCACTCAGAGGAACCTGGATGGAGGGAATGCAATATATGCAGCAAGGTAAGCTAATAATCTAGTAGCTATTACTTTTTCCAAACCCCTCCTTTCTATTGTTGAACCTTTCTCAGATGATATCAATTCATGCCC
>Ga0325404_1000127_pt1 | contig 72187 bp, 39 predicted proteins | sample PopdelMetagenome_18_FD_205664 | JGI IMG/M metagenome (GOLD analysis project Ga0325404, IMG submission 205664) | Populus deltoides microbial communities from Bellville, Georgia, United States - Xylem-Control-R1 | ecosystem: Host-associated > Plants > Phyllosphere > Stem > Wood/Secondary xylem...
CAGTCACAATTTATATATATATATATATATATATATATATATATATATATATATATAGGATGAGAGGCTCGAATTCTATATCTCAAAAGCTACGAGACATAAAGGATTGTTTGAATCATGTTTTTTAAAAATTTGAAAAATTTATTTTAGTATTAAATTAATTTATTTTATATTTTTAAATAATTTTAACTTCTGCCGGCCAACTGTTCCGTCACCCTGTCGATACATCCTTATGTTATTCTAACAGAATTACCAATTCGTTTTCGTTGGAGGCACGCAGTCGCTCAACTGCTTTGATTGGTTAGCCTAGCAACCAAAAAAGCCCAGTATGCAATGGAGAAACAAACCCTAACCCAAAGGGTCCTCTCTTCCTTCCTCCTCTCCCCTTTCCCTGTCTCTCTCTATCAGAGAGAGTTATATTTCCAATAACCTCAAAAAATTGTTAATTGATTGGTTGATTGACTTGATAGATATTAGAGTGATATATATATATAGAACAGAAAATGGATCCAGACGAAGGAAAGCTGTTCACAGGAGGAATAGCATAGGACACAACGGAAGAGACACTAAGAGACCACTTCAACCTGTACGGCGAGGTCTCTCAGGTTGTAATAATGCGTGACAAAATGACTGGTTGTCCTCGTGGCTTTGGTTTCGTTGTTTTCTCCGATCCTTCCCTTCTAGATCCTGTTCTCCATGATAAACACACCATCGATGGCTGTTCTGTAATGACTCTCTCTCCATTTTCTTCAAATTCATCCAATTTTCTTTTTTGTGGAACTAAGCTACACTAGGTCCCTTAATTTCTGTGTTTTTTTTTCTTTCTTTCTATTTATGGATAATTTGTGTTTTTTAAACGTTGATTTCTGCAAAAAAAAATGGGGCAGCTCACCAATAGTAGACTAATTTTTTACATACATACATTGGTTGATTTATAGTATTGTTTATTATCGTGATTTGATCTATTTCTGAAATGTAAATGTTTTTGGAATTATTTTTTTCAGCAGTTTTAATTTTCTTCTTTGGCGTCATAGGTGGAGGCGAAAAGGGCTTTATCCAGAGAAGAACAGCACGCCTCATCTAGATCTGGAAATTTTAACTCTGGTAGAGGCTCTGGTGGTGTAGGTGATTTTAGGACTAAAAAAATCTTTGTTGGTGGCTTGCCTCCCACCTTGATGGAAGATGTGTTCCGTCAATATTTTCAAAGTTATGGTCACGTATGTGATGTGGTACTAATGTATGACCAGCAGACTCAAAGGCCTCGTGGCTTTGGATTTATTACCTTTGATACTGAAGATGCAGTTGATAATGTACTCCAGAAGACCTTTCATGAGTTGAATGGTAAACTTGTAGAGGTAAAACGAGCACTCCCGAAAGATGCAAATCCAGGTGGTGAGGGGCGTGATGGTGGCTATCGAGGTTATGGCTCCTCTAAAGCCAATGTAAGTGCAGCTGATGGTCGAATGGACGGAAACAGAAATATGCAGGCCCAAACTTCTGCAGGTGGTTACCCACCGTATTCTGGTTTTGTTGCACATAGTTATGGTTATGGAGCAGCAAACAGTGGAGTTGGTTATTAAGGAAATTATGGTGTTGGTGGTTATGGTGGTGGAAATACTGGATATGGTACAGGAGTGTATGGCATGTCTAGCTCCGTAAAAAATAGCTGGAACAACCAAGCTCCTTCCAATTATGGTGCTTCTGGCTATGGTGCAAATGCAGGCTATGGGGCTGCAGCCCACTGGATTGCTTCTGGTGGTGGCGGTCCTGCTTCTGCTCCTAGGGGTCAGTATCCAGCAGGAGCTTCTGTGTATGGGAACCAAGGCTATGGTTATGGTGATTTATGGTGGAAGTGATGGTCCTTATTCTGGTGGCTATGGGGCTGCTGGTGGGCATGCTGGAAATGCTCCAAATGGCAATGCCGGCAACAAAGCTTGTGGGGGAGAGCAACAAGGGAGTGGCAGTGGCTATGAAGACAGTAATGGGAATTCAGGATATGCAAATGGAGCCTGGAGGTCCAATCCTTCACAAGCCTCTGGTGGTTATGGTGGTGCTTATTTAAGATAGGCACCCCCACATCAATGATTGATTATGCCTTCAGGTTTTTGTGAGAATTCATAATCAGGCATCTATTTTTCTTTTACTAGTGGAAGGATGAAATTATGATCATGGCAAGTTATGGGAATGGCTGGATTGCTTTTAACCCAGTTGTAGTTTGCAGTAGCTTTCTGCTAGTATATAATGGCTAGTAGTTCCAACCAGTTGCTACACCATTTCATTAATAGCATTTGCTTTTCAAGTCACAACTGTTAACTTCATTTCATATTTTGTTTAACTGTTTACCTCTTAATCTTTTTAAGCTTGGAGTGCTGTTCTAAGCCATTTCTATTATTATATTGATGTCATTTTATGCAGGCATCTGATTAATGGCTCTTTATTAGTTAGCATCTATTGATCTGCTTGAATTTACTGGCATTTTGAGTATATTTTATTGGATGTCTGATTTTCATAGCAGTAATGCTTAGCTTTTATATGTGATATGTCATGATTGAGATTGAGTAGAGATATTCAAATGTAGTGAAGTTTGAAGATACTGTGCTGGAGCTCTTAGCCTAGATTCATACCTTGTGAATAGAAGCAGTAACCAGTTTGGTAGTAAAATTTTGTGAGAAAAGATAATTTCCTCCTGTATTTGCAATTTTTGTACAGGAGAGAGCATTCAACTTCGGTTTGGAACTTGTGGAACTCTAAGGGTGGGAATTAGGTTTGTGGCGAGGACTGGAATTTAAAGTGGGCTCGCTAACGATGCTTTGTTCACCGCAAAATATAGAGTGGGGCTGAAGTCTTCCCATTATGAACATGGTATCATAAGTTAAAGGATGTTATAACTTTCCCGCTCAATTTTAATTTTTTTTCTATTTCTTTAGAGTTAGCAACATAGAATTATTCAGCCTTTTGGGAGAGAGAAAAGTGAATGAATTATGTATTGTCAGTGAAAGCCTGTGTAGTTTTGGTGAGAAAAGAACATAGCTTCATTTTAGCTCTCTAGTCGGTCTACCTCATCTATTATTGGTTCTTTGTTCTTGTGCAATAACTAATTATCATCTGCATCTTAACATTTTATTTTTTTGCACTTCAGTGTTGGCTATGTGCAAGCAGATCAATCTCTAGAATCAGTGGTGCCCGCCAACTGCATTGCCTTGAAGAAACGGTGTATCTTGTCATCTTTTATTCCTCTTCCTCTTCTTAGTGGTTCCGTGCTGCCTATTATTTTTTCCTCTTGATCTGGTTGTTATCATCTGCAATTCCTTGTTTCCTCTTGTGTTTTTCATGTTGATCCCATTTGAGTTCTCATTTTTAGTTTAAGTACTTATGATTAAGCATGTTGAAGCCCTTTTCATGAAACTAGGATATGGCTGGAGGTGTCCAAGAAGCCACCAAGCTCATGGAGAACATGTCGGTGACCAGTCCAAATGCTTGCTAGAAAATGGAGAGACAATTTTCAGATGTAACACTTCCAGCTTAGTTGTTCTATGAATTGGTTGTAGAATAAGCTGAGTAGCCTACAATACCTCATAGACACAAGGTATCTTGTGCATAAAACACACTATTGGTTTGTGTGTTTCCTTCGTTAGAGCTTAATAAATATTGGGAAGAGTTGTTGAAAATTGTTGCGCATTTGCATCCTTGCTTGGATGTTTGTTTTGGTATCAGATCTCTAGGTTTTATCTTTATTGTGAAGTTTGCAAAATTTTGTAACCCAAGTATGTATGAATCATCTATAGAAATGATTCAGGAGAGATTAACATGTCTCGAAGGCTTGATTGCTTAATAAATGATAAGCCAACGACAGCCATGGAAAACGCTAAAGGTACATTGATCTTGTGCAAACACAAGCCGACAGTTGCAAGTTGTGGAGGAGGAGATTTCTGTCTTAAGGAGCGTAGCGGTAAACACTGCAATAATCTTAGCATTATAAAAAGCAATTAAAGAAAAAACAACTATTTAAAAAAAATGTGAATTAAACAATTTAAAAAAGAAATAGGTTTTAATTAAAATTTAAATAAAAAATAATAATGCAGAGAAAATAAATAAACAAATAAGAGGGAGGGTATTAATTATTAAAAAAAACAATCAAAAGTAAAAAATAATGGGATCAAGAAGTCCAAGCATGCTTTGATGTTTTTGTTTTTTTAAGGAATAGAAGACATGTTCACTCTATTTTTATTTTTTTGTATATAGATGACAAGTCATCTATTATGTCAGATGGCCTTTATTCCTTGACAGCATTTTTCGAACACTTTTGATGATGAAAAAAAATCAGGGTTTGAGTTTGGGATTCTAAGAATTCATTATCAATTTGTTTTCATCTAAAAACACTGAAAAATACTTTTTAAAATCTTAACAAACTCATTTTCAACCCGAAATAGTCTTTAATGTCTCCGAAAAAGAATGCAAATTAAACAAATACAAATAGTTTTACAAAAAAACAAGTCAGGAGATTGTTTTTTTTATTAGGCAAATAACATGTGGTCGTCAATTCTTTTTTTAAAAAATATAAGATGAAGTATTATTTTCTGATTCACACTGTGGCCACTAGAGGTGGCTGAAAAATCAGGTTCGAGTTTTAGAATTTCAAAAATTTATTTTCAACCATTTTCACCTAGAAATACTTAAAAAACACTCAAACGACCTCAATAAGGTTGTTTTTATTCTCAAAACACCCTTAAATCTATCTAAAAACTCAAAATCAATTCGAACCAAACAAAATTTCTCAAGTGATAATCTTCTTTTTTTGGTGAAATGAATGGTAAAAAAACACCTTAATCTATTTTCTCTTTTCAAAAGAAACTTATTGAGATCAAGATCGACTTTTTTATGGTGGAAATGGGTTGATCGACCAATCTCTCTCTCCTCTTTCTTTTTTAAATGACTCTTATTTTTTCAAATTCTTGGGATTGAAATATGAAACAATTAGTACAGAAATGTGAAACCCTAAAAAAACAGGGACAAGAATGAAAAGGTAACAACTATAGGGACCAAATGTAATTTTCCACAACCATAAACATTAAAAAAGGAAAAGAAAAAAAAAGGTTGTAGTTTTCTTCCCTATATTAAATTTGGTCTCTCTTGTTTCAAGTTTTTTTTTAAAAAAAATTATAAAATCAAATCCTATTTTTCAAAATTAAGAATCAATTTAATACTAAGGCATTTTTTATATGAATATGATGCAGCATGTGAACCAAAGCAAATTATCATGTTTAAAATCATGTGAATATAATATGGGAGGATGAAATTAAAAAAAAATTAAAATAAATAGTTTTTCAAGGATCGAAAAAAAAGGACTAGAATCAGGCGTGCTATAACAATCCATGATGTGTTTGAGTTTGATGCCATAGTGAAAAAATAGTATTTTTTCATTCTTTGTTTAGTTTATTTGTAGTTTGATTCCATAGTGAAAATAAAGTTATTAGTGGTCAAAATTTAGTTACTGAAGAACTTTCTTTCTCCTTAACTTTTTAGCAAATTTATCTCTTATCTCTCAACCATTAAGGACTGAAACGTTATAAAAAATAAAGTTTAGGACCAAAACATAATGATATAAAAGAACAAAGATGATATAGAAAAAATTGAATCTCGAGAGATTAAATGGAACTTTTGTGTGCGTTTTATGGAAAAAGGGTTATGTTTATTTCTTTATGTCAATTTTGACCGAATAAGAATCAATGAGTATCACCAAATGATCCATTATATGTACCGATTAGGCCTATTACAAAGTTTAAAACTAAGAAGATCAAAAAGAAATCAATTGAGTTGATTCAAAATGTTTGGGCTAAATAGTTGCAAATTTACCACATTAGACCTTTAAGTACTATTTATGACATATTTGAAGCTACAGGTGAAATATTACTGTAATTTTAGTTGGGATAAAAACCAAATATCTCAAGATTTTCATCCATATATGGTAGGTTTAGTAACTCGTCCATATAAAAAAGAACAAAGTGTTTAAAGTTAGGATTGAAATATGCCAGAAAACAAGGAAAGTTGAACTATTTTCCATATGATTTATGGATTCTTATAAGGCACCGATTGAATTACATGTGAAATCCTTCTTCTGCAAGGATTCCTTGCTTCCAAGAAGATCAATTAGGTTACAATTCTTATTTTGCAAAGATTTCTTATGTAATAACAATCCTTATTATTCGAGGATATTAGAGGTAGTTTGGGGTTTATTTTTTTGATCTACAGTTTTACGCTAACAAATATAATTCTCAATTTGACCATTGGATTGTGTTGATATTTTACCAGAAGATCCCAAAGGCCTTTTTTATATAGGTTTAAAATGTCATCGTGATCAACATAAAAAAGGCCTTGCAATAAAGCCTATAAGGTATTATGCAGGATTTACATTAATTTGTTAGTTGGTTTAGAATTTTTTTCCTATTTTATTTAGAACTTTTTGGATATTTTTTCAGCATTATTTAGGATATTTTTACATATTATAAATAAGATTGTTTATCTTGTAATTAAGTTTTTTTAGATTGATTTTTATTTCAAAATAATATTGTGTGTTTTTGCGAGGTTTCTTATACTCTTAGGTCTTCTTTAAACTTTTCTTGGACTTATCAAAGTTCAACTATCTTTGTGGTTTTCTTCTTTTATACCTTTAGTTCGTGATCCTTATAATCTAGGATTAAAGTCTTTTTCATCCAATAACTTTGATGCCTGAGTTCAGGTAATCATTGTTCCTATCTCTATATTTAACAACATATAAAATAAGCGAGAGAAAACAAATCAAAATAGATTGTAACATATAAAATTATACAACCATACTAAAAAGGATGAAATTGAAAAGAAACAAAGTTAAATGATTGAATTGTAAATTGTGCAAACTATAGGGACCAAGAAATTAATAGGATTGTAGCTTGCATGATTTCTAAATTCTGGAATGCACTTATTTTATAATAAAGAGAGAACGGAGTTGCTGGAACCATAACTCCACCAACCATAATTAGATTTTGCTCTTATTCAATTATGTTTCTCATCTCACCCAACTTTACAATATTAGATGGATCATGACTATCTAAAACCTTTTAAGATATATTAACATTGCAAATTATCTGGAAATCTTATACTTAGGTCAGTTAAAGTCGTCAGCCTATTTCACTTACATCCACCATTGGATAGGTTTCAAATTTGATAGGGAGGTTCAGCCAGATACCCTCTTCACTTTGAATGGTGAAGATAGGATTTGGACTCACTTTGTATAATTTGGAAACCTTTGGTCCAAAATCCAATAGTTTTCATGTTAGTTTGGTTCTAAGTTAATCGCGACTGATTATACTGTTGGATTTGCCTAGTGCTTAGATATGTCACTCTTGACGTGGTTTTATAGAACTTTAATGTTGGGTTTTAGTTGGTTCTCTCTCAATTGTGAGTTCCACTTACGTAAAGTTTTTGCTTAAAATTATTTATTGTAACCAATTGTCCGATTAGCAGGAAGCTGTTTAACGACTGCAAGGTAGTAAATTGCACTACTTTATAACATGGCTCCCAACACCACCAACCAACCCTCTACATCCATAAAAAAAAACACCACCAACATCACTACAACAAACATTATACCTATAAAAAAACCTACCCACCTAAAAAACCATGTCCACCAAAAACACCACCACCACAAAAAACAACCCCTTTCATAGCATAACCCAACCTAAAGGCTCTTGGGTTGATAAGGAGAGCATGTCAAACTCCACAACTCGAGCTAAGATTGCTTTCTTCCCAAGACAAACCATTGGCACAGTTTTAAAAATCCCAGACCATATAGTTAATGAGAGCTCATAATTATAGAGCAGATGTTTTATGGGATTCTTCCTGGGCTATAAGATGTCTTACCATGCAGTTAGCTTTATTACTTTCTAGGTTTGGAAAAACCTTGGTCTTGAGAGTGTCATGACCATTTGGCAATCTTTTGAGGTGTCTAGTGAGTGATCATAATAGGAATTGGGATATGATTCTTTCTAAGGCCCAGTTTGCCTATAATACTTTATCAATAGGTCAATAAGCATAAGGCCACATGGATTTATGATCTTCCAGTTTAAGAGCAAGGATGAGGCTCACTCGATTATGGATAAGGGCCCGTGGATGTTTGGGGGAATTACATTATCCTTTAACTATGATGCCCTCATTTTGTTCTCGATAAGAACAAAATATCCAAAGTTTTGGTTTGGATTTGACTTTAAGGTTTATCGTTCCCTTTGTGAAATGAAATGGGATTTGGAATGGCCATCATACAATGAGCAAACCCTAAGCGACACACGACTTGACTATGCTCAGGTTTGCATTGAGCTAAATGTTTTGTCCTTTATAGTTTATAATTTTCAACTTAAATGTAAGTAATCCTCGAAACCTGTCATGATCTCGGTTAACTATGAGTGGAAACCAAAAGTTTATGAAATTTGCAAAGTTTTTGGACACTTATGCAAGGTTTTAATTGAGACTACAAAATTACTAGTTGATGATATGCTTAAGGTCATGAATGAGAGGGGGTGCTTTAATGTCATGTATTTCAGAAATTTATGTAATAGTTGTCACTTCAACTTTGCCAAGGATTATTGTTGTTCCTAAGACAATAGCATCAGATGCCAAAACCCCAGAAATTGGTCAACCAGATGGAAATATTCAAGAAACGGTCGACCAGTTAAACATGGCAGTTGGGCCCAATACCACTGCCCAAAATACCGGTTAATGAAATGGTCTATTGGCCCTCCTAACCCTGCTTCAGATAATGTTGTAACATTTTCTATTGGGGAGGCCAAGATGGATAATGAAGGTGAGTCAGATCATGACTTGGATAAAGACATCTCATATGTTGGAAAAGACTAACTATCTTTGAGTGCAAATTATAATGAGAGTAGCGAGACTAGTACCTCATTGTCAATCAAAGATGTTTCGCCTGATAAAAAAAAAGTCTCAAGATACTTCTCATTCTCCTCCAACCACTAGCCGTAGAAAGAAAAATAAAGGGAAAGTGTTAAAGGGCCTTTGACTTTGTCCTTTTATAATATTTATTTCTTATTTTATGATAGGTTGCTGGAATATATGGGGTCTTAATGGCTGAATAAAATATAAAGCAATAAAGGATTGGATAAAAAAAATACAGACATGGCTTAGTTGGTCTTCTTGAAACTAAGATTGCTTGTAACCAGATGAGGGAAGTTGAGACAGTTATTAATCCTTTATCATGACAGTTTATCTCTAATGTCTTGAATTTTGTTAATTTTTATATTCTGGTTAGTTGGGATCTGACGATGTATAATGCCTTTTGTTTGTTTACTTCTCCTTAGTAGATAGCTTGTGAGATGTCTAGGTTGGTTGATGAGTGCTCTTTTATTGTCACCCTTATATATGGTCTTAATACACCTACTTGGCATCAGAACCTCTAGGATTATTTGAGACGAAACTCTATTACTTTCCAATCTAGACCATGGATTATTTTAGGGGACTTTAATGCTATTTTGAGCTCTTCTGATAAATTTATAGGTGATCCAACTTGGCACAAATATATGAATGATTTTGGCAGTTGTGTACAACTAGCAAAACTAGTAAGAGTTTCTTATTTAGGGCTGAGGTTCACTTGACATAATAGTTAGCATGGTAGGAATATTCTTGAGAAGTTTGATTGGATTTTCAAGAATTCAGCTTGGTTTTCTGTTTGGTTGACTACATGCTCTAAGTTCTTGGCTAGAGAAGCCTCTAACCATAGTGCCATGATGGTTCATTTTTGTTCTTTTTTTTTCCAAGGTAAACACTTTTTTTGAAATTCTTGAACCTATTGGCTAACAAACAAGATTTTTTAGGTTTAGTTGAGGATGTTTAGGGGGTTTATGTTGATGGTAATGTTATGTACAAGTTTACTAAGAGATTGAGATTTTTAAAGTCTACATTGAAATCTATGCATCGCCACAACACTAGTCATATTTCTAGTCGTGTGGTAGAGGCAAATATTAATTCAGCTATAACACAAATCCTACTTGATGGTTCACCCCAATCTAAGGAGCACATGAGGGTAGAGAGGGAGCTTGCTATGGAATTCTTTCAATTGAGCAAGGATGAGGAGCAATGTTGTTGAAATCATGAGTTGACTTGTAAAATCGTACGATTTTACGAGTCACCATAGGTTTACCCTGTAAAATCATTTGGAAAAATTGAAAACCGGTAAAATCAAATTAAAATCAGTTTGAATTTTTAAAATAAGATAAAATCGGTGAAAATCACGATTTTGAAACCGTGTTTACGAGTTTCATAAAAATATATATACTGATCTTTGCCTAACCTTCTCTCATTTTCTCCTTTACAATCTCATTTTTTTCCCATCACTAATAACATCCTTTTAACTGACCACCATAAGATCCAAACAACTTCAACCATCTGCTGTAGATATGGGTGTTAATTAATTATTGTGGATAGAAGCCATGAGGATTTCCCCCTCTGTTTTGGGGTCAATCTGAGCACCTACACTTGGCCCTCCTCTAGATCCATAAGCAATTGCTGAGGCTGGTTCTTGTTAGGTAGAAATCAACTGGAAGTATGTACACAATTACTCATCTTTTTATTATAAAACATTGAAAATGGCAGTGTTGTTGAGTAAAGTTTTTATGAATATTGTCTTTGTATGCACCCTTTAACCCTTTAACTTGAAAGGTACCTTTATTAATTAATAGGTTCATGCTTCTAACATATCTTAATTTTAAATAAATAACTTGTCTATAGTAGAGGGATTGTGTTCCTGCAATATATTTTGTTTTTACCAACTCCTCTTCGATTATGGTTTTGTAATGCTATCTATTTAGATATATTATATATCTTAATGAGAATCACACTAGTACTTCATAATTGACATTCATTTTAGTTTCTAATCTCAATTGAAATTGTGGAGATTGAGTTGGACAAAAGGCTACTTAATAGAATTCTCTATGACTTTGTAGCAGAGGCTTTATGTCATTGGTTATCATTGGCCTTCATTGGAGAATTTTCTAAGTATCATCAACTATCAATCTCTTTATTTTTGTTGTATTAAGCCTTTAGTAAATTTCATTCTTTTTTTTTAACTTCATATCGTTTTTTAAAAACTGACTCACTGCTAAATTTGTTTTAAGACATTAGAATGAACTTTTATAGTTTTTTTTACGGGTTTTGTTTGAGCAACTTTGATTATTAACTTTGATTCTCTCCTCACTTTATAGTTTTTTACAACAAAATGATTGCTTGTGATCCATCATCAAGTTTGCCTAAATATCTCCCAGCAAAGAGATCGATGCAAAACTACGGGATGAAGAAGCTCGAAGGTATTTTTTTTTTTGTTAGTTTTCATTAATGTGAGAAACATGATTGTTCTGTCATTTTTTGTGGAGAGTTAGCAACTTACTTTATAAATGGTACCACCTACCTTTAGAAGCAAGAACGTTGTCTTTTGTTGCATGATAGGACATTGAGAGTAGAGATTGTCAATTTATGCTATATTATTTATGTTCAATTTATGTATGCTGTTGCAAAGGAATTGTTCTTAAAATATGCTTTAGATAGCAGGGAGTCTTCAAGCTTCAAGATGCTAAAAAGAAAAAAAATTGTTTTTCACTTTGCTTTTAAAAATTTGTTTCTTAAGCACTTAGTTATATGTTTTTCACTTTGATCATGTTACATATTATGTAGTGACTCAAGTCTTAAATAAGAATAACTTTTGTCCTTGCATTAAAATTGTCAGTTGGATTGCAATTTTATTGCCCTTGATGACAAATCATATGGTATTTTTTTGTTCATTTTGATATATAAAATTTCAACTTGAAATATGTATGAATTTTTATTTAAACCATGCATTTTAAGATTCTTGAAGCCTTGAACTATATATATGAAAAACAAATTGTATGATTTTGCGATCTGAGTTTATAGTATATTTTTCGTGTCGTGTCAAAAATGCGTTTTTAACAACCTTGATTAGAAGGCTTCTTACAAGAAAAGTCTTGAGTTTAGTGGTTAAACTTTGGGGACATAAACACCAAATTCTTTCACAGGTTATTACTTCATAGACAGATCAGGAATAAGATTCATGGATTGACTGATGAGACAAGGAATCGTGTCCATAAGGGTTGGGGTCAGCTGATAGTCCACTACTTCTAAGGTATGCACTTTACTCATTTGACCACCCCTCCCGATGATGCTTTCAGATACTTCTTTGATTACATTGCTTCTGATATGGTGCCTAATTTAGAGTTTGATATCATAGATGATGAAATTAAAGAGGCTTTATTCCCCATACCAGATGATAAGGCTCCTGGTCTAGTTAGTTATATACTTGTTCTTAAGAGAAATTAGGACATTATTAGTAAGGACTTGTTGCAGTGAGGTACTTCTTTGATTTCTTTACTCTCCCTAGATGTGTTTATGCTACCAGGATTACTCTAGTTTCTAAGATTGAGAACCCTATCATTATTAATGACTTTAGGCCTATTCATGTTGTAATGTGATGTACAAATGCATTTCTAAAGTCTTTGTGAATAGGATGAAGAGGATTCTTGCTGATGTTATTAGTCCTGCTCAATTTGCTTTTATTCCTGGTAGGCAAATATCAAATCCTATTTTGTTGACTTAGGAGCTCATGCATAACTATCATTTAATTGGTACTATGTCTAGATGTGCTTTAAAAATAGACATAAAAAAGCTTCTGATACAATTAGTTGGGAGTTTATTATCATCACGGGTTTGAAGGCTATTTTAGTATATAGCTTCATGGTTAGATGGATTGAGGTTTGCATATCTACAACACATTTCTTAGTGGCTATGAATGGGGAGCTTCACAGATTCTTTCCAAGTTTTAGAGGTCTTCAGCAGGGTGATCATTTGTCTTCCTATTTATTTGTCTTAGTTGTGTAAGGTTTGGGAGACATACTTACCAAGATTTAAATATCACTGACAATGTCAGGAGAATGCCATTACTCATTTATATTTTACTGATGACCTTATGATATTTTATCGAGTAGATATAGATTCCATTGGGATTGTGAGAAAGGCCTTGGATGATTTTGCTAGGTTGTCTAGGCTAGTAATAAATCTAGCAAAGAGCCATGTTTTCTTGTCAAGGTTAATGATGAACTAGGAGCTTCTTTGCAAACCCTTTTGGGTTTCAGGTTGGGTTCTATAAGGCTCGGCCCACTCCCCCTTACAGAATATTGTCTGATATGGCTTAGCCCAACTCGGCTTCCATGCCTCATGGTTTTGTTCCGGGCAGCCCACAGGCCCCAAAACACGTCCTACATGGTTAGATATCAACTGCCTTAATATGCCCTAGCTCTGAACACTCTTCTATCGATGTGAGATACTATAGGTTCTCTGTCGATGAGATATTTATGAGTCCCTATAATCTAAACTAGACTAAAATATAGTGATTACATGCCTTTGGTTGAGCAGATTCTCTCCAGGATTAAGTTGTGGACTTCAGCTTCTCTTTCTTATATTAAGCGTCTCTAACTGATCAAATTTGTTCTCTTTTCCATCCAGGTATACTGGTCTTCTATGTTTATTCTTTCTTGTTCTGTTATCAAGAGGATTGAGGGAATTTTAGTTACTTTCCTCTAGAAGGGTTGTCCTCTTTCCTATTCTAGGGCTAAGGTAGCTTGAACTTCTATTTGTTATCCTTTTAAGGAGGGTGGTATAGGGATCAAGAGGATTAAGACTTGGAATAGAGTAATTATTCTCAAGCATGTTACTTTCAAACATATCATTAGTTTGGTCCAATTAGGTATTTGCTCAGGGGACGTTCTTTCAGGCATGTCAGACCTCCTTCAATATCTTTTTGGTCTTGGAGAAAGATTCTTCTTATCAGAGATTGGTGTAGAAGAGTGTTTATTTCATGCATTGGTGATGGGGCTACTACACCTTTGTGGTTAGACTATTGGTTGCTAGATGAGAAACAATTTTGTGACCTATTGTCTTTCAGGGTGCTACACTCTTCAAGGCTGACTTGGGATGCAAAGGTGTTAGACATTATTAAGGAGGGTTCTTAGGCTTTTTCTTCTGGTAGTCCACACCTCCAAACTATATGGGATCCCATTCACTTCCATCCTCGAATTTGCTCTCAAGATCATTATGTTTGGAAATGTCACTCTTCCGGAAAATTCATGATTGATTTGGCTTGAGAGACTCTTTAGGATATTAGACCTGAGGACATTGTGTACCATTTACTCTAGTTCTCAGGCCATATCTGTAATATCCCACATTGGCGGGTGAGGACTTGAGGGAGGGCTTTATATGAGCATGCTCACCTTGACTAGTACGATGCGTTTTGAGGTCATGCGTGGTTGCCAAGAACAAATCTGTGAGGCCCGTGGGCCAAAGCGGACAATATCTTGCTAGTGGGGGTGGGTGTTACATTTGGTATCAGAGCTCGGCTCACTGGCTGTTCGATGGTGCCGACAGGGTTGTCGGGCTCCTTAAGGGGGTGGATTATAATATCCCACATCGACAGATGAGGACTTGGGGGAGGGCCTTATATGAGTATGCTCACCTTGACTAGTAAGATGCGTTCTGGGGTCATGCGTGGCTGCCAAGAACAAATCCGTGAGGCCCATTGGCCAAAGCGGACAATATCTTGCTAGTGAGGTGGAGTGTTACAATATCCCACGACACTCCTTCATCTTATATCTTGCTTCTCTGATTCAACTTCAACTATGGACATGCCACATGCGCTTTAGATCATTTCGACTTCAATCTATATCCTGTGTGATATGCAAATAGAGACCCATGACCATTTTTATTTTTTTTTGAATGCACCTACCCTGCCTTGGTTTAGGGAGATATAAGAAGCAAGACACTCATTTCATGGCAACCTCTACTTCATTGGGCATATTTACATCTCTTAAAAAGGAAATAGTTCACTCATATTCTAGCTCGATTAGTCCTCCCACCCATAATCTACTTCGTGTGGAATGAAATGAATAATGGAGTATTTTCTCAGATATTTCAAACTCATCAGGATGCTTGTTCAAATATTGCCTAAGAGCTTCTAATCCAAGTAATAGATCTATGTATTTTTTGGGGTATGTCCATCGTATTTTTTACAATTTTTTTTCTTTTATTAAATTTACACTTATAAAAAAAAAAGATTTAGCAATAGTGTACATTGAATAAGTAGTAAAATGTAAGTGTGTGCATGATGAATTTTGAACAATAAAAAACTATGTTGTTTTAGTTTTTAATATAATATATGATTTTCAACAAAACAAATATTCTTAGCATATTCCTAATCTTATATAAATACTACTATAAAAAAAAAATTGAAGAATCATAACTTATAATGAAATGAAAAAAAAAATTATAACCCATTTCAAATGAAATATCTATTTATATAAATAATAAAATATTTTAAAAAAGTAATGGGGTGAGGATAATTAAAGTAATGGGGTGAGGATAATTATCTAAATTTATATTAATAATGCCTAAATAATTAATTATATAGTCAACAAATTTTAATGTATCCTATAAACAACTAGTGATGATTGTAATTTATAAAAGGAGAAAACATTTGAACAATGAAAGGAAATGCTATATGCTATTACGGATGTGAGTTATTATAATTTTTATTTATTTAATTTATGAATTATTTTAAAAAAATCATCTAAAGTCTTAGACAAAACAAAAGACAATCTAGGTTCATCACATGTGACCATATATGGTCATGCAAAAACATCACCACCTGAATAAAACCAATATACCTCTTTTTTATATTAATTATTTGAATAAAAAAAATTTAATATCAATTCAGATATTATTTAGTTTAGTTTAATTATTAGAGGAATGCATGAAAAATAATAACTTTGAATTTTTAATTAAGTTACTTAATTAAGCATAGAACTAAACAATTTAAAGATTATTAACTATATTGGTGAATTTTTATGAATCATATTATAAAATGTATTCTAAATATAAACATAATTTTGCAAAAAACTTCTATAGTCATAAGATCAAACTAAAATTTTAAAAAATGAGCATGCTTGAACAAATTGCATAAACAATATTTAAACTAGATTTTAATAATACTTATTTGTTGAAGCCCTTAAAATTTAAATTAGATGAAAGTTTGTTATTTTCAATAATCAATTATTTATAAGGTTTTATTTCTTTTCTTTTAATGCAAATAAAATAATTGAAATCAGCCACCAGAATTCAATAACAACACTTTAATTAGTTGTAATGGTAAATAATATCCTTAAATTAGGAGAACAAACTTAAAAAATCTCCCCATAAAAAACTTTAACTCAAGCTCTAAAATAACAAAAGAAAAAAACAAATAAAAAATATTAGGAAATGTAAGTGAGAAAAGGTTGAAGAGCATTTGCTTTATGTATTTAAAATATCTCTCCTTCAACTCTTTTTTGTATTAATTTTTTGAACCAAAATGAAGATGGGTTATTTATTGTTTCTTTTAATGTATCCACGTACTCAACTACATTATGTATAACTAAGTCTAGCCCCTCATTTTTTATTTAGCCATAGAACAATTATTTAAGTAATTGAGTTTTGTTTTTCAATTTTATCATTTGATATTATGCTTATATGGTTTTAAGCCTAATAATTTATTTCAATTTGTGTCCTACATTGTATTTGCGATGTTAGAAATGTCCCAAATTTTAATTAATTCTCAATTTTATGAAATATGATCTAATTTTATTAATTAAAAAATTGAAACTACATGGATCGAATTTAACAAATAAACAAAGCAATTACCTTTTTTATTTTTTATTGTTCATGGGGTATAAAAACTACAATTTGGTCCTTAAAGTTTATATTTTTTCCATCTTTGATCCTTGTTTTTTAAGGGTTTATGATCTCAGTCCTAAACTTATTTGTTTTGTGTTTTAGTTCATAGAATTTGAAAGGAGAGAGAGGGTTGCTGAAAAATGAGAAAAGAGAGAGAAAATGGTCGGTTGACTAAATTTCAACTATAGAAAATGTTGATCTTGATGTCAATGAGTTTATCTTGACAAGAAAAGTTTCATTAAGGTGTTTTTAACTATTCGTGTTTCCAAAAGAGTAGGTAAGAACTCGAAAATTTTTATTTGATTTGATTTAATTTTGGGTTTTTAGATAAATTTAGGATATCCTGAGGTTGGAAATGAATATCTTATTATGTTTAAGGTGTTTCTTTAATGTTTTTAGATAAAACAAAATGGTTGAAAATAGTTTTTTTTATTCCAAAACTTATACCTTGACTTTTAGACCACCTTTAGTGATCAAAGAAACTATCAATAAATAATGCATCATGTACTTGCTTTGAAGAAAATGTCATTTGCTTATTTATTTCCTGTTTTAAAAAGAAAGCTAGGTGCCTTCCATGCCACCAAACACCTAACTTTCTTTCAATTGTACTAGGTGTGCAAGCTAACCTTTTAGGTAGGTCTAGGTGCCTAACATCTTCCTAGATTATTTATTTTCTAAAAATACAAACTCGAACTTGCCAGCCATCTTTAATGGCTAGAATATATGTTATATACTTTAATTTTTTAAAAAAATAAGATAAATGATTTTTTTTATTAAAATAATAAAGAAAGAAAGCCAAGCACGTGAGCATGGCCTTCCACACGTGTTTGTATTTGTACTTTTGCTTTTTTGAGCCAATCATTTTTGGCTCATCCTTCAAGGCCTATAAGTTTGATATTTTTTTTATATTGCTCTTTAATTTTTTTTAATTTATTTTTTCTTGGATTTTAAATTTTAAATTTAATTTTTTATTATAAACTTTTTGCATAATTCTCTTAGATTAATTATTCTTTAATTCCTCTTCAATTTCATATAAAATAATAATTTTTAATTTTTAATTGAAACTTGCTTTCATGTTTTTAATAAATTTTTACATAAAAACCAATGATTCCCATGGAAAAATACATGTTCTTTTGTAAAAGAAAAAAATGTTCATGAATTAAAAAATTAGGTTTTTGATTAAAAAATTATATTTTCTCCTCAAATCATAATAGTTTTTGTGAATTGTTTTTATGATTGCTATTACTTTTAGAATCACAATTCACAGAACTGACTTGTTTGCTGGGAAAAAAAAGAAAAAAAGAAGAAAGAAAAACTTCAATTAGTTCCATCGAAATTTCCTCATTAAATTCCAAAGAACAGTATGATCTTTGGCAAGAAAATAGAACTGTTTGCGCATCATCAATCTTATTCATGCCACGAAATAATATGCAAAGGAAAAGGAGATCATAATAGCGCACCCCTCCAAACTCTTCCATGTCATTCCTGTAAATCCTTCATAATTGACGCCTTGCTCTTGCATCTTTTTTTACTTATTTTTCACACTGTCTGTCCTCGAGTTCAGAAAAAAGCTGCTGGGATTGAATCATGACCTTGTAGGCTGGCTGGATCTTCTCCAGAAACAACTTCACTCCCTGGCAACATCATCTCCTTGCTCAAAAACGAAAACCTCGGCCTCATTATGTTGACTCATAGGCACCTCCTCAGTTGGTAACCCTACTTCAGAAGCTTCATCGACAGTCTCTGAAAACAGAAGGTGTGGTAAGATGGTTTCCTGATCGAAATGAAATCTATCATAAGCTGCATTTCCAGATTCAACATCTTCCATGTTTCCAAAAACATCGGTCAGGCATGCTGTACCGTTATTAATAGGACAACCCTTGTCTTTCGAGAGATCCGTGGACTGTCCTGCATGGTTCAACTCTGCATTCAAATTCGCGTTTCCCTTGCCAGTGGAGATTTCTGATGCGCCTGTGGTCGCTGCATTCTCCTCCAACATTAGAGAATCCTCTGAAAAATGTGTGCCATCATCATTTAAAATTTCACTTGCATGCTCAGAATGGTTTTCAGGTGGTTCCTCTACAGGGATCCCTACAAGCTCATCATCTGAAGGTGATTCTGTTTCCTCAATCTTCACCAGCCTTTCAATCGCTTCAATTGCCGCTTTCATAATCCATCCATCATCAGCATCTCTGCAGAACAGTTGTTTAATTTTATACTCAGGGAAGCTGACAAATTTCAAGTTGCAGAGATATATGTGGGCCTACTGGTAGTTGCCATTAACGAGAAGTATGGTTACAAATTACTCCTCCACACGGTAAAGCCTCTTCCCATCATACTAAACAAGTAATATGAAATTTGAAGATTTTTGAAAAAACTTGTAGCCAAGCATGTCCTTGTTTTAGGGTCTTTCAAACTGCTAGGACACATTTGTAAACACACATATGGTAGGATGCCTAATTGAATCATGATGTGACGTCTAGAATTGCATGAGAGATACAAACCTTTTCATTTTATTTTTATGAATGAACTAACCTTCCTTTATGAACCAAAATCTAATAATTCTGCAATATTAAAAAAATAGCAGGCCTGTTTTCTTCTTTCTTTCTTTTTTTCAAATCATTTGATAAAATGGGCCAGGAGATTTCTTGCTTCTATGAAACAGCAGACAGAAAAATTATCACTCCTTCAGATGCAGCCATTAGATTTTCTCCAGTATTTTTTCAATGCATCCTACACGGCAGCTTACTGTTTTGTTTTGTTTTTTTACACTTCTACCATTACTGTTATCACTTATTTTTCCGTGCAAGTGATGTGAAATGGCAGATCAGAACATCCATTCTTATAACATGGAATCTGGAAGAGGTAAATTCTTAAATTACTAGATGCAAGACCTGAGAGGCTTAGCTCATACATATCCAAAGCACAATATCATCAGACTTTATTTTTTTTTGATAAACAGTATTATAATGATTCTAGAACAAAACAAGGAGAAACATCGAAGCTAAAAATTGTTTTAGTGCGCGCGCGCCCGTATTGTAAACACAGTAATGATGGTTTTCCAGGATCGATCACCGGAATTTCAACTCAAAGAATTACCTTGTAGGATCCAGTCCTGCTGAATCGAATAGTGATTTCATGAGAGTTGCAGGAACCGAGGGATTAGTGGAGAAGTAGTCTCCAAACCTTATGATTTCCGCCAGAAAATGCATGTCCAGAACGAACTGTTTCAGAGACATTGGATATAAATGGAAAACATTGAGTTAATGCTTAAGAATCACAATAACAAATGACAGAATAACAAAGCTGTGTGTGCATGTAGAAAACCCATTAAAAGACCAACAAGATTTATGGTTTGACGCCTTTTAATGTGTGAACCAAATACTTATTCATTACCAAAATTGAGAAGTTCAGTCAAAATCCGCCAACACAAAGTATAATAATCTTAGAAGCATGAAAAGAAGAATTGGCATCAAGTTTTTATCTGCTGACTATAATTTTTAGAACTCTCAGGAAATTGAGCAAAATGCAGAAACAGTTCACGTGTTTAAGAGATATTTATGGCCAGTAAATGTTGAAATTTCTTTGCAGAAGCCGGAAATATTTAAATATGCCATTTCAATATTATTTAGTGATCACCATATGCACCGATAATACCAGAATTTGAGAAATAAGTTTCTGGTTTTGCAGGAGTAAAGTGACAAGACAACTAAGTTAATAGGGGGCAGGAAAACCATAGAGGCAAAGGATACATTTAGAGACAAGATGATCAGCTGCAGCAAGGATTTATAGCTTTAATAGGGTTAAATGACCATAGAGGATTGTTTTGTTATGACAGACAATTGGGAACCATATCACAGGCACAAATTAGTGAGTAGCATGAGATTTATCCGAGTAGATATGCAAAACAGACAGCAATAAAGCAAGTTGATGAAGCTGGTCAGCAGTATACAGAGAAAAGAAAGTCAGGTGGTCAACTCACAGCAAAACTCGATAATAAACAACAAAATTTGAGCAGATACAAGAACAAACTAGCAATAAGCAGTTCTCCAAGCATAAAACAATAGCACATACCTGATTCCGAATGTCAGGATGTTCCAAATTCAAATTTTCTTCAATATTCCCCCATATCTCTTTGTCGTTTGAAATCCAAACAAATATGGCCTCAATCAATTCCCTCATTAACTCCATCAACCAATCCATTTCAAAAACTTCCTCGTCTGTAAGTTTACCTAGTTTTCTCAGTTCAAGAAACAGCACCTGGTTGGTGCACACCAAAATGAGAACAGTATGAGTAGAATTTTGTCAACAGACAACTTAAAGAAATTGACTAATGAATATAAACCTTTAGAACTTTTTATTTCTTACCCTGTCCTACCTAATGCATAACAAAAAAATAGGGCCACCTATAACACAAGTTTCCCTCTTCTTTTTTTTTTTTCCCCTTCTTCCTCCCTTTCCCTTTCCCCTTTTCTCTTTTAACTGGGACTACAATAGCACTTAGTGAATGCTTTATAAATGCAAGGTCATCAATTTCCTCTCTAAAGGAAGAAAATATACCTGAAAGGCAACAGAGGGCATCAAATCATGAACCAGGCCAGGATCAACCTCACTGTCCATGCACTTTTGGGGGGTCTTACAGCCAATTTCAGGAGACATCATTCTGCATACAAATTGCTGGAAGAAATGAGCTTTTAGCCTAGCAGATGCATCTTGAACGAATAGTACACGACTTTCAAGTTCCTGCTGATGAAAACCAACTGACTGGTTTTTCATTAGCCTAGAATCAATTGGATTGTTGCTTCCAAAAACACTTAAAATAGAGCTAGAGAATAGATTTTCAAGTGTTGATAGATTTGCCAGAATAGAAACTTGTTGAGGCACTGTCTCTGCTAAAATTATGCCTGAATCATTTGTTTTAGAGGTGATGGCTCTTTCAAGGATAGCTATGTACTCTGAGAAGAGGTTCATGAGTCCTCTGAGGATAGAATCTTCCAATTGAAGTGCAATCAAAGGGGTAACATCTCCAGTGATAGCCTGAACCAAAAGAAAAAAAAAAGATATTAGCAGAATTGCATACACTATGAGCATGTTTCGTAATCTTTGTCAGTTCAAAAGAATAAAATTGTGTCATGACACCAAAAGGAGATAAATAAAGGGTATTTGAGTTCTTAAATTTACTAAATCTGCCCCCAGAAATCCAACAGGTTCCCTGCTAATATTGGCAACTGTGCCTTGTGAGTTTTTCCAAAATAAAGACAGCAAAAAAATGGATTTAACATTAGGACCTCTCATTGTAGCCCGCGGTATACTGGTTTAATCAACACTGTATAAATATGTATGTATGCTGTAAAACCCATGGCAGTCTCTGAGAGTTCCAAGAAGTTAGCTTAGATGAGATTTAAAGCTGCTGAATTGAAAAAAAAAAAAAAGGGTTCCGTATATCCAGTTGATTAGTAAATATAGCGCAGAAAACAATTCAATAGGCAGCCGACCTCTCACTTATGATACTTTTTTACTGTAAATAAGCAAGCAAACCTGCAACACAGTTACGAACTTCCTGCCGCTACTGGTGAGAAGGCAATATTCTGGTCGTTCCCCAATAACATTAGAAGAGCAGCTTTCATTTAAAATTCCAGACAGAAGATATCTACCTAAAACCCAAGCATCAGTTGCAGTGAAGATGCCGATGACTTTCTTAAAATGGTCTACATGTATCAGAAGAACATCTTCCATACAAGGGCGAACATGCTCAATCAAACATGGCCTCAACACCAATCTCTGAGATTCTAACAAAGAGCAATATGATAACGCAAATTGCACAGATTCTACAGCTGTGGACAGTCTGCTGCTTACCTCTGAGACAGATATAACATATCTAGCAAAAGAAACAGCAAAGACTTCAATTTCTTCATAGACCCACAGAATAAATTCTGAAGAAAAGGGAGAAGTTTCTCCATACAGCTTCATAAAGCTCCTCGCAGCTTGAGAAATCATAGAAAAAACAAACCTCGAAAGTTCCCTGATGTACACCCCATGTAAAAACACCTTTGAATTCTGCAAATCATGTATTCCACGAGCAATACGCGAATGATAAAACCTCAGCAATAACTGAGTTGCAAGATGACTTTCACCTAGTCTGCAGATTCCAACCAGCGCCTTTTGAAGTTCAGGGGCACTTATTCTTGGATTTTCAGCCACCAGAGTTGATTCCAACGTAAGCATTGCTTTCCTCTCAGAAATCACAGACTTGTATAGCATCAAAACATCCGATGGCACATCGCCTAATTCAACCTCCACTCTTTTAAAATTCTCTTCCTCCGTTTCTAAAATGGCTATTGCTTCATCTATCCTGTTTTCTGACAGCAGAGTGTCCAGAATTTCTAAAATGTCATCGATGTGAACCTCCAACTGATTTGAGGGAGGTGGCTCGTCCATTTCAGATTCTTCAATGATTGATTCCATTGTTTCCTCTGATAACAACTTCAAGTACACGCCGTCAATCAATTCTTTTACTAGCCCTTTCTGTGTAGAAACTTGCGTTTTAAGTTTCATCAGCTCCTTTTCCATGTCCTTTACTTCCTCAAATACTCTACAAATTCAGAAAATATATAGATAGATAAAGGATAGATCATTTTACACTAAAATGAGGAACAAGAAGATGAATTTTTACCCGAGAAACGCAGAATAATTAGAGAAGATGTTTCGATGAAAATCATCATCCGATAATGCCTGTATCTCCAATAATTCCGCACAAAGGCGCTTTATTCCCTACAAAATCAAAGAAGATAAAAACAAAAGAAAATCAAATTCCTGTGTGTGTGTGTGTGTATCTGTCCCAAACCTGTATACATGTACTCAATTGCATCCTTTTGTCAGTTTCTTTTAATAGTTTAAGTTATATATTCCTTATGTGCTAAGAATAAAATTTGAAAAAACAAAATATATACTTCAAACTTTATAATTACCTTTCCGGCCATGGAATGGAGATTGGAGTCGTGGTCGCCGCTGTCAGAGTAAATGGAAGAGCTGCTGGAGTCGGAGTCGTTTGAATTCTCGGATTCTCTGAATCGGAATCTAGTAGCCGTTGAAGATGATTCCATTGGAATCGATTTTCCATCAAGTAGCGAACAAAGGTAAAAATGGATTTTGATTCACGAATTCATAAGAAGAAGAAGAAGAAGGTATGCTTGGACTTTGGAGGTCTCTGGTGTCCTTTTCTGCGGCTTTGGTTCCTTCGTTTAAACAGGGCACCCTTTTGTCTTTCTCCATTCGTGAACTTCGAGCCTTCAGTACTCCAATCTCGATTCTCTCCTCTTTTCATTGGTTAAAAATTAAAATACTAATTAATTGGCGCCAAGTAAGACGAGGATGACCAAAACCGGTGCGTTTTATCTTCATGTCAAGCTGTTGGTTGCAAAAAAAAAAACCAAAAACAAATTAAGAATATTGATTTATAAAGTATTTGACATGAAGATGTATTTATTTTATTATTATAATTAATCTCTTAAACTTATGAGGGTTTTGAGATTATGATAATTCTTTTAAAAAAGATCAAAATCAATTAGAAACCAAAACAAAATATATAAGAAATCAAAATGAAATATGTAATAAAAACTAATTCAAAATATATTTCAAAAAATATTGAAACGATGATATATTGAATTGATTTTTATTTTATGATTTGACCCGCTAAACTCATGACTTGAATCATAAATTCTATTGGGTTACAAAATTTTATTGGGTTACAAAATTTTATTTTTTAAATTTATTCTTTACCTAAATATATGATGAAAAATAGATATTTCTTTTAAAGTTAAAAAATAAAAATGAAAGCCAAAAAAAAGGGAAAAAAAAGAGAAACAACAACATATTAAATTAACTCAGGTTTCTTGGCTTAATGCGTCAAACACGGGTCATGGACCTCATTGGATTTAATAATTTTATTTTAAAAAATTAATTTTTTAATTAAATATATGATAACAAAAATAGAAGAGTTTTTTTAAAAAAAAATGTTAAAGAATGTAATTGAAAAGAAAAAAAATTAAAAGAAAAAATAAAATAGAAAAAGACTATAATGGCTCAATGTGGCTAGGCTTCTAAAAAAGTTAAATGAAAAGAATAAAACAAATAAAAAACTAAAAAGTGAAATTATATGGAAACATTTTGAATTCTTGAACTAATATTCAAAACATAAAAAGAGATAAGGTTGCATTTGAAATGTTAAAAATGTTGTATTAGTTAAAAAAAATTATTAAAACATGTGAGGAAAGTATTCTCCCTAATTGTTTTTTGTTTTTTTTCTTTTTTTCTTCCTCAAGATTGTTTTCTTCTTTTTTTTCTTTTTTAATTTTTCCCCACATTTTTTTTTCCTTTTTTTGTTTTTACATGTTTTTTTTCAAGATTGTCTTCTTTTTTTTAATTCTTTTTTGTTTTTTTTCAAAATTATCTTTGTTGATTTTTTGTTTAATTATTAAATTGGATGAGAATTTAGTTCTGTAGTTTTTTCTTTAAAATATTATTGATTGTTATAATGTTTCCCTAAATGTTTTTTTCTTTTTATGAATTTTTTTTCCAAAACAGTCTTTGTTGATTTTATTTTTTTCATATTGAGTTGATTAAAAATTTTGCTTTGTAGTTTTTTTCTTTAAAACACTGTGGATTGCTATAATGTTTCCGCACATGGTTTTTGTTTTGCTACAGTGTTTCCCCACTTGTTTTTTTTCAAAATTATCTTTGTCGATTTTTTTTAAAATATTGAGCTGGTTGAGAATTAGCTTTAACTTTCCTCACATGTTTTTTTTCATGTTTGTTTTTGCTTTTTTTTTCCAAAATTATCTTCTTCTTTTTTTTGTGTTTTTTTTCAGAATTATTTTTGTCAATTTTATTTTTTTAATATTGAGCTGGTTGAGAATTTATATTTGTAGTTTTTTTTTAAAACATTGTGGATTGCTACTGTGTTTTTCCACATGGTTTTTTTATGGTTTTTTTTTGTTTTCTTTTTCAAAATTGTCTTTGTCGATTTTATTTTTTTCATTTTGAGCTGGTTGAAAATTTAGCTTCGTAGTTTTTTTCTTTAAAACACTGTGGATTGCTACAGTGTTTCCCTACATGATATTTTTTTATGATTTTTTTAAAATATCTTTATCGATTTTATTATTTTTAATATTGAGCTGGTTGAGAATTATAACTGTAGATTTCCTCATGAAACATTATAGATTGCTATAGTGTTTCTCTGCATGTTTTTTTTCCTTTCATTTTTTTTGTTACGATTTTTTCCAAAATTATCTGTCAATTTTATTTTTTTTAATATTAACCTGATTGAGAATTTAGATTTGTAGTTTTTTCCTTGAAAACATTGTGGATTGCAACAGTTTTTCTCCATATGATTTGTTTTTATTTTTTTATGATTTTTTTTCACAAACTTACAATAACACACAAGTATGCCACAAGCCCACGACATCGCGCGAGCATGGCTTCTAGTATTAAAAGAAAAGGTGTGAATTTTTTTTTTAAAAAAAAACCATCATTTAGGATTTGAATTGTGCAATCTTAGCATAATAATTTTTAAGGTTGTCTCTTTTACCACTTAGACATAGCGCGCTTTTACATCACTTATGCCCCATGTTTATTTTAAACATACTTTTGTGTTTTAAAAAATAAAGAATCAAACGATGCGTTGTCTTCCTATCTAGATTTTGGTCCTCACTCAGATAGTTTTAAAATTTGGGATCGGCTTTTTATGGTTTTGAAAAATCCAATTTTTCATCTATATTGGCCTAAAAACACCTCATAAATATCTTTATAATCTTACAAAAAAAACATTTTATCATGATAAACAACCTTAAAAAATGGCTTAAAAATACAAAATCAAACCAAGAAAATTTTTCTCTCTCAACCTAATTTCTTTTTCTAGGAAAGATTAAGGTTTAAAGCCACCTCTATACAACTCTTTTTGTTGAATGAAATCCTTCGATATAAATTTTAGTCATTTTTATTGTCGGAATTGTGACAACCAAATGCTTTCTCTCTTCAATATCATTTTTCAACGGATCTTTATTTCTATCTCATACAAGGACTAGAATTGAAAAAATAAACTTTAGGACTAAATAAAATTTGGCAAGCACGTATAAATAGCTATCAATTTTATCCATCCTTTACTTGTTGGTTCTCAGACCTTTAATTTGATTTTTTTTATTGTAATTTCCAGAATTATTCCATGTAATTAGGCTAGAAAAGGACATAATTGGCAAACAAAAATAACTTAACAAACCAAAAATAAAAAAATAAACTTTTAGACCAAAATGAACTTTGCCTCAGAATATTATATTGGTCATTATATTTCTTCATGTGTTTCACTTTGGTCCCCTATCATTAAATTTTTCTAGTTCTTAACAAAATTTGACAAATTAGTCATCAATTTGTACTTAGAATGATGTAATTAAAAAAAAATAGAGCACAAAAAAAAATGTTGTAGTGATTCTTTTTAGCATTTTAGTATATGTTATAACATCAAACCATACTATGCATATAGACGGAGCAAACTTCTGGTTATGCATGCAAATAGTTTTTTTCCCCACATTAGCATAGTGGCAAAAAGTGTCTCCCAAACTAGCATAGTCATGACAACACTATGCTTGTAATCCATAAATAACCTATCATATGTAGTGAATGCACGACTACTCAAATTAAAATTTCAAAACCATTTTCCCTTTTTTTCTCCTCTTCCCCAACATTGTTCATATTTTTAGCCTTTTGATCTCTCTTTTTCTGCAACAAAAAAAACTCTTTCTTTCTCCCTTCACTATACAAGCATTATCTTTCTCTCTCTTCATCATTGGTTCTTTCTATATCTCTACATCCACGATAGTAAGTCTCTCTCAGCACCAACACCACCTATAAGACCTCTATTTAATCAGTTTTAGGTATAATTCACCCCCCATTAATTTGATGTTTTGTTGGGTTAATTTGTGAATTTTATAAAGTTTAGGTTTTAGGATTTATCTTAGGGTTTGTGTTATTTTTGCTTAAATTAAAATAATTTTATGTTAATTAGATATAAAAATAGTCAATTAAGTTTACAAATTGCATTATTTAGTGAGAAAATCAATAAATTTAGGTTTATGTTTATTATGTTAGGGTTAAAGTTACATTAATTATAAATTATATTAATTAGCTTTAAATTACCTTAGTTGAGTTTATAAATTATGTTATTTTTTAATAAATGTTATGAATTATGGTTTTATTGATCGTGTTTAGGTTTAGGGTTTTGTTTATTAAAATTCCATTAAAATGATGTAACTCGATGAATTTGCTATATTGATAAATTAACATTGTGTTTTGTTATGTTTTTTTCTCACATAATATATATTCCACAGTGGGATTATTATGTTATTATAGTGGTACCATCATCAATATTGATAATGGTATCATTTACAATAAAACAAGTAACGAGTGATATTAGACAATTCATTTATCAAACTAAAAAATATAATGTATAGAGGGATTGGGTGGAATTTGTCTAAAATTAAAATTGACATGACTTGGAGGATGCTAGGTGGGGGCCACCCAAGTTGTTATATTGATGTGTCCATTGTTAGTGATGTGAGATTTAATGCAATGATTGGGTTGACTACCTCAAATAGATTACAAATGATAGAGCTCTACTTGAATAATATACCTAAAAGAGAAAACTCCTCGAGTTTGGATTTCACTTGAGTCTTGAATTACAGTCAAATAGCCAAACAAGCATCGTAGATAGCTAGTCCCATTAAAACATGTGGTGATGTAATGAACCTAATATGGGCTCAAAAAATTATGTATATAGAAACTTAGTTAGGCATGATAACTATTTTATATTGTTATGATGAATCTGAACCAGGTGATGCGTGACATAATCAAATAATTGATGTCTTTTCTTAAATGCAAGAGTGACAAAGTAATAAATAATTTGGCAAGATCGGGGTCGATCCATAGAGAGGTTAAGGATACATAACCATAAATAACAAAATAAATAAAGTTAAAGAAATCTAAAAGATGTGATATTAATGTAAATATTTAACATAGATAAAATAATTTTCAAGGTTAAATGATCCACTAATAATATTTTAAATAAGTATAGTTCAAATTCTTTCTATTACTTTACTGAAAACCACACACAAAAGAGGTTTTGATCGAATTATTTATCATTAATGACTCATTTTAAGTTTTAACATGATTGTATTAATTATTTTTAATTATCTTATTTGAGTAACACCAACACTTTTAAATGTTGTCAAGTATTCATAGTGTTAATTTATGTTAAGAACAAATCAAAATTCTTTCATAGCATAGGTGTCAGTTCTTCATGCAGTAGGCTATGAAAGAATAAAAAATTTGTTGTGCAAAGAATTATACACCATAAATCTAGACTCATCACTTAACAAATAGGGTTTTAACATTAATTAAGATAATACATGTTAATAGCAAACTTTCTTGAATTTAAACATTAAAATCTATTTTGAATTTGTACTATGCTTATTCTTACACCATTAGTGTAATATTTCACCCTAGCAACTATAAATCTAACTAAACATAATTAAAAACAAAAACATAAAAAAAACAAGATAAAAATATAGCTATAATATAAATTAACTAAGTATAATAAATAAAATGATTAGCATAAACAAGAGATTAATGATAATATAACTTGAAATAAAACTTGAATATTACAAAAAAAAAATGCAGAGAATAAGAACAAGAGCATGAATCTTGATATGAAAACCAAAATGTATAAATGAATGGCAAATACCTCTTTTTATATGCTAAAATTTAAAATTATTGATGGTGACTAATTATTGATTTTAGTGGATGGACAAAACGTCATTGATACGATCATAATATAAACATGTTGTGTTTATGAAAGTTGTAGGTACTTGTCTCAACTTTCCAACAAAAAAAAAATGAGCTTATTTGGACTTCTAGAACTTTATATATGGGCTAAACACCAAACAATGTCTGGGCTGTAGGACATATTTAGACTTCTCTTTTATTACTAAGATTTGAACTAAAAAAATAAAAGTATTGAGTCTTGGGATCTGCATGAATATTTTAGACTTACATCTTATATTTCCATCAAGATAAACCACACCTAAATCTGATGTCAATAGCTTCGAGTATAAGCCAAAAACCGAATGGTATTCTAGCTTAAATAAAACTAGCCCAACTAGGATTTCTTCTCTAAGCCTGACCCTCTCCTTGTCTCTTCATATAAACCTCAATTTCAATAATTAAACACATTAATTAGTCCTGTATTAAAACCAAGAATTTATTATAAATTTATTATATCTTTTATTATCAGATTTGTTGTTATAAGACATGTTTAAGTTAGAGAATTTAATAATTCTTTTAAGTTCAATATAATGATATAAAACATTAATATAAATAAATTTTTAAGTACTTATCAATGAGGAAGATGATTTTCATGTTGATGAAGCGGTTGAGGAAAATGAGCAAGGTGAGCCAATAAACCAAATAATGAGACATCTCGTTCCTGAATTTGAGTATACTAGTGGTTCTACTTATATGAAAAGGCATTGATTGATTTAATTGGAGGTTAGACAAATATTTTGAACCAAGGTTGATTTAATTAATATAGGAAAACGATTACATATAAAAAAATTCATTACAATACAAATTGCAACACTAACCACTACTTATGCTAGTTACAGTGTAAGCATGAATCAACATGCCATGGTATTTACATTGGAGATATCACAAGAATTTTAATTCATTTGAGATTTTAAAATAGAAAAAGCCACCACATTTCATAACTCAATGGTTATGCAAGCCCACTATTAGATTGACTCAGTTTTTGTTGCTATTATGATGTTGAACACTATTAAAGTTTAAATAAGCATTAAAATCACAACCATTCAAGCTATTATCCATATAAATTTTTTGTATGGTATCTCATATAAAAAGGTTTGGGTAGTTAAACATAAAGTATTGAAGTAGTTGTGTGGTCTACTTAGGAGTCTTTTCAAATGCTTCCTAAGATGGTATTAATTCTCCAAGAATTAAATACAGATATAGTTATTGAGTGGGTTCACAAGATGGTTGATGATGATACAATAATATTTGAAAGAGTATTTTAGGCATTTAAAGCTTCAATTCAAGGGTTTTAATCTTGTTTTACACTCATAATAATTATTGATGACACTCATTTGTATAGGAAGTACAAGGCAAGAATCTTAATTAGAGTATGACGTGAATAACAAGATTTTTCTATTGTGTTATGCTTTGGTTGAATAAGAAATGAACAATAACTGGACATGGTTCTTAGATTTGCTTCGCCGACTTGTCATAGATGGACATACTAGATTATATATAATTTTAGTTAGACATACAACAATTAAGAATTTAATGGGATGGATATGACCCAAGTCAAATAGGTATCATCGTTATTGTTTATGATACTTTGTAAATAATTTCAATAAAAAATTTGAAGATGTGCAAAGAACATGTGTGAAGGAATTTTGATAATATATATGATGATATGATTGACAGGGATAATCAAATCAAATAATGGCTTGAAGTTGAACCGAAAGAGAGATGGACACTCTTATATGATAATGGTGGTCATCATGGAAATATGACCACTAATTTGTCCAAGGTTTTCAACAATGTCTTGAAAGGTGTTTGCACTTGCTTGTAATGACTAAAATGTAAATGATCTTCTATAGGTCTAATAAATGTTTTATTAAGCAAAGAGTCAAAGTTAAGGATTCTATTTGATGTGGTGTGTTGTGGCAGCTACAGGTATTGACTGAACTACTTGTTGATACGACAAAATCAAAAGCATATTTCATGGGTATATTTAATCTTATAGATGACGTGTTTCAAGTTGAGACCTCCTAGAACAGGTAGTTAAAGAGAAGTTTGACAGACAATTTGCTTTACCTTCTAATAAATAAAAACTTTACCATCAGTCATGCTCACACCTCATTATATGTTGTATATTGCAAAACATTAACTTTGAATAATGTCTTGACCCTTTATTTTCTAACACCAATTACAGAGATTCATATCGTTCTTATTTTGAACCCTTAATTGACCTATCATTATGGCTTGATTATACTAAGCCACTAGTTGAATATCCAACTAAATAGAGGGTTGAAAAGGGTCGATATAGATCCACTTGTTTGTATAACAAGATGGATTATAAAGAGAGGCATACACGAAATAAATATGGATTTTGCATTGAAAGAGTTCATAATAGGAAAACATGTTAAAGTGGACAACATAAGTAAAACTTTATAATTGATTTATCTATGATTATTGTGTACTTTTATCCTTTAATCAATATAAGTACACATCACAGTACAAACTAGAAGAGGTGGATCTTCTTTAGAACATCGCGGTTTACAAGAGAACGAGTTATCATTGTATCTAGGTCTTAATGATTTCTTGATATGGCAATTATAGTATAAACATCATTTCGAGGATATATATAGGCTCAACAAGTAAGTTAACTTGTATTTTTTATATAACATATTTACATACAACGACATAATCATTTTAATAATTATGTGTAAACTTGATTTAATAATTTTTAAAGTGGTCCAATTAAACCTCGACATCATGCATTGATGACTTAGATGAACATTTTCATCCTTATATAATTGAGGCTGGATTTTATAAAATCAGTTTACTTAAAGGCATAAATATTGATTAAGCTTTAATTGCAACATTAGTAGAGAGGTTAAGGCACGATACCCATACGTTTTATTTTAATAATTATGTTTAAAATTGACTAGATAATTTTCAAGGTGGTCTGGTTAAACCTCGATATCATGCTTTAATAAACTTAATGAGCATTTTCATTCTTATATCATCAAGGCTAGATTTTATGGAACAATTTACTCAAAGGCATAAATATCGATCTCAGTTTGATTGCAGCATTAGTAGAGTGGTGAATGCATGATACCTACATGTTTCATTTTAATAATTATTTTTAGACTTGATTGAATAGTTTTCAGGGTGGTCCAGTTAAACCTTGGCATAGACTTAGATGGGTGTTCTTGAGGTTGAATTTTATAAAATTAGTTTACTCAAAGGCATAAAATCGATCACAGTTTGATTTCAATAATAATAGATAGGTAGAGGTGTGATACCCACACGTCCTTCAAAAATATTGAAAAAAAAATCATTTTGCATGTTTTTGCATTGTAAAATTTTTTTTTTAATGTTTTTAGCATTTTTTACATAAATATATATATTGCATGCATTTTAGGGTTTTATAACACGTTTATAAAACCCATTGAGATTTAGCTCAAATTAAAAAGCCCATTAGGCTTACATACATGAAATTCTAAAAAAAGCCCAATTTGATTTTCAATTTATTTGCTATTCACTTTTAATGTGTAAGGTAAATGAACTCATAAATAGTCGTCACCTTGGATATTAAGATTATTAGTAATTTTTTTTTTCTGAATAGGCCTAGACACTACTCCTCTCTTCTTCATAAACCAGTTGAACTGTCCCTTACTATTTTTAGAAAGGGAAGGTCTACTTGAGGAAAAATTGATATCCTTTCTTTTACCCACCTCTACCTGACTTTGTTACCCTTCAATTATACATGTCTCAAGATCCTGTGCTGCCTCTATAAGTTCTCTGGTTGTCCCAAATCTAAGTGTTATTATGTCTTGTCTTAAATATCGGCATAATTCATCCTGTAGTTTGTCAGTCATGTACTATTTAATGAGAATAAACTATTTGATGGGAATAAACTGTGGAGCAAACATGGAGAGATCATGAAATCTCCTTTCATACTTAAGTACTGTCATACCCTCCTACCTCAAAGCTAGAAACTCCTGCTCCTTCATCTTTCAATGTTATGATGAGTAAAACTAGTTCTCAAATTGAACTCTAAATTCAGCCCATGTTTAAAACCCGCGGGCCTCCTAGACCGCGTTGTATCCCACCAAGATCATGCCCTATCTGATAGTAAATGAGTGGCATAATTTACTCATAAATCCTCTGTCACTTAAATTTGCTCCATAATGTCCTCTACTGTACGTAGTCATCTACTTGCTATCTTAGCATCAGGCTTTCCTGAAAATGACTCACATCCCAACTCTTACATACTCTTCATTATCCGAACCAATGTAACCACATTGTCCATCGGTGTATGGGTAACTTGTGGTACCTATGTTGCTGGTGCCCCTAGGGGTGCTGGTGAGACATCGTCTCTATTACATCTCCCACAATCAGAATATGGTGCAAGGTTTGTTGCTAGCACTACTGTTGTTAGAGGAGGCACCTCTCTTAGATGAGGTGTTGCAGGTATGTGAGAGACCGAATCCTCCAAAGAATCCTCTCTCTCTCTCTCTCTCTCTCTCTCTCTCTATGCTCTAATCTGGGATCTTGACCTCGTTCCCATGTTGGAGAGTGATCCACCATCTCACCTTGTCTTATGAGCACTACCTTGAACCAATTTGATACTTATCAGATTCCAATTCAATTCTTGAATCCAGACCAGGGCTCTAATACCAACTGTAATAACCCTAAAATTTATGTTAAAAAATAAAGAGCAAGGACATAATAATTCAGTTAAGATCAGAGTAATTTTTTTTCCTTGCAATCAATCAAAAATCTGGCAGAGCTTTCTTTGTATTTTTTGGTATCCAGTTATCGACCTTCTTCTATAATTCCCAATTATCAAATTTCCTACTCGTCCTATCATCCAGGACTTCCTCCTCTCATTACTTTACAATTTCTCAATAATCAAATTCACACATGTTTAAACAAATCAATATCACACATTTATATAGATGCAATTCAATGAATTATTCTACAAATTATAAATGAAATACATTACATAATTCAAAGATTTACAAATAAGGACCATTAATAAAATTATAATTAAAATAAATACATAATTAAAGAATAAATTCATAATTAAAATTATACTAAAAAAAGCTTTTGATAAACTATTAACACATTAAATTCTAAAATTTATATTACATAACAAAATAGTAAATTCATTCATTACAAAATGATACCCAACAAAATATAAGGAAACTGATTTATTGTTTAGTCTAATAGAGGGATGTACTTGAAAGTTGATTTAATACAATAATTTGATTATACAGATAAAATAAATTATCAATAAATTCCTTATTACTTTCTTCCTTTCTTTTTGAAAATTTACTCATAAGATCATTAAATTAATTTGCTCATCTAGTACTATATATTTCAATTAAATTTCAGAATAATCTTTAATTTTGTTTTTTGAACATCAACCAAAAATATAATTATTCCTATCGTCCATTAACTCTGGCATTAATTCCACTAATAAGTGATTAATTTATCACTCGTCCATTCAACAAGCACTAATTCCATCAATTTAGAAAATTAGTTCAATCATTTACCCATTCATCAATATCTAATCTCATTAACAAGGGAATTAATTTCTCATCACATCCATTTGCCACCAGGCCACTAATCCTATTAACCAAGAAATTAATTCCTTATTACGTCCAATCACCAGGGCACTAATTTCATTAATCTAGGAATTAGTTCATCACATCGCATATCTTATTTCCTCAAGTAAACAATATAACAATTACTAATCCATCAACCATAATTAATCAGATAAAAATACATATTGATTAATAATAAATTCGGGCACCGTGTAATCACCTGACGACTGAGCTCGAGCTAAAGTTTCATGTTGCGGTGTTGGCCTAGCAGCCTCTCCTGGATTGACAAGTATATCACATCATTTCTTTTCACACACACACACTCTTTCTCACTCAAAAATCTTAATCAAGTTTATTCATTCATATCAAACTTTAACTAATATCATTATTCTACTTTTCATATTCACACAATCAATAAATGAAATCCTTCCAATTATCCTTTCATTTGCCAAAAAATTAGATTTAAAGAGAAACATGAAAATTTTCTTCTTTTTTTTGTGTAAATTTTCTTCCCATTCTTCAAATTCTCACATTATAACATAATTCATTTCGTCATTCAAATTATATATATATATATATATATATATATATATATATATATATATATATATATATATATATATTTGGCCGAAATTTAAACTAAAGGAAAATATAAAAGTTTCATGTTCTATTCACTCTTTAACATTAATTTCATCTATTTTCTATACAATCCCATCATCTATCAAAATTCTTAAATTATTATTATTATTATTATTATTATTTTGTCAAAAATCCCTTCTTTAAGAACACCTAAAATTTTGCTTCAATTACTATAATTTTTTACTTTCTTTACTTACTTCAATAATCTTAACACAATTTCACAATCAATTGTAACTTTTTTTAAAATTTATCAAGAACCCTAACTTTTAATTCCATAAAGTTCAATCAATTTAAAGCATAAATTCTTCAAGAATCTTATTTAAAAGTGTTAAGTACCTTACTAAGAAATATCCAAAGCTTTAACACTTTTAAATTGAGGACTTTTCCCTAGCTTTGACTTCTTCCCTCTCTTTGGCCGAATGCTTCTCTCTCTCTCTTTTTTGAAAAGTAAGGTTTATTTTATTTTTTTTCGTTCCCCACGTGCGCGCGCACACACACACAACCTTTTTTTACAAATTCCTTCTATGTCCCTCAATAGTTACTTTTATGATTTTCAAGTAAAATTTCTCAAATCCTAATGTCTATTTATACCAAATTTTATTTGAGCTATTTTGAATATCACTAAGTTACTCATTGGTACTTTCAGTTACGTGAAATTTACTTCCATAAATTTTTATTTATTTTTATATTTTAACACTCGAACAAAACATTTTATTTTATATTCTCAAATCTATTATCATTCTTATAATTTAATTTATCACTTTCTCTTATTTTTTGTAATCTTTACTTTTATTATTATTAATGATATTACCGGGGTTTTACAATTACAAAATGATGATACATTCTTTTGTTATACATTAGGTGAATTCTTTAATACGTGAGGGTCAAAGAGCTGCAACTGCGATTCGTGATGTTATTAACAATGTTGTGTATGACACATTCAATACTTGGTTCTCATCGTGCTATTTTTCACGTGACAAGGTTAGAGAAGCTGATCGTTTGAACATTGCAATAGAAGAGAATAAAATTGTTTATTGTGCAGCACGACGACATGCTTATGATTCTAATAGTGCAGACTCGTTGATATTAGATATTGTTACATGATGTACATGAATTGAGATTGTTTATTGTAATGAATTGTTTTATCTAAGAATTGAGCTTCTTTAATTATGAAATGATTTGATATGAAATTGTGATTTGTGTTGACGACACCTTGTTGGGTTAAGTTGTTGCTTTTGAAATTGTGTATTAATTGGCTGAACAGGATGGGAAATCCAGGGGGACTGGATTTGCGTTGGCTGCGTATATGTATTGCATGCGCGTGTAACAACCACATGCACTGCATGCGTCTATTGATAGGTTGTGCACATGGCATTTGCGTGCCTTAGAATAAGAAGAACTTTTCCAAAAATCAAGAATATTATGATCGGAAAAAAAAAAAAATCAAGTTAATCCAAAAATGAAGTTTTCAAATCATAGGCCGTCTGTCTTTCTGACGACGTCGTGACGAGTTCAAAAAGGGCTTGCATGAGAAATCGATGGAGTGACGTGTCGTCTAGTGGTTTTGTCAAAGCAGTCAGCAAACATCGTGTGAAATTGTGAATATTCGTTCAAGCCCCTACGTTTCCATTCCAAAAACCAATCAATCAAAACACCAGAAAATCTCTCAACTGCAAAGCCAAAAAAAAAAATAAGGAAAGGAAAAAACGAGTGAGATGAAAGATGAGAGTAAACCTCCACATTGCCACCATTTTGGTGGTTCTACTTATACACGCAGCGCTGCATAACACCCCCGTTGACGGCGGAGAGTTCATCGGAGACTACTCCAAGTTATCCGGAATTATAATTCCAGGATTCGCATCTACTCAGCTTAGAGCGTGGTCTTTCCTTGATTGTCCTTACTCTCCTCTCAACTTCAACCCTCTCGACTTGGTCTGGCTTGACACCACCAAAGTAAGTATAAATAATCATGCTCTTTTTTCTTTCAGCTAAAGGAATTTCTATATGAAGTTCTGTTTGATTTCCGTGAAAAATTAGGCCAATCTAGAAAATAATAAAATGAATAATATTTTTTTTTGTTGAACACGAGAGATTTTATCCAATAATAGACGTCTTTTTATTGTCCTGGTTAAATCAGGAATTTATTCCAAACTCTTTGGCTTTTCGTTCTGTTTGATTTCCGTGAAAAGTTAGGCCAATCTAGAAAATAATATAATGAATAATATTTTTTTTTTGTTGAACACGAGAGATTTTATCCAATAATAGACGTCTTTTTATTGTCCTGGTTAAATCAGGAATTTATTCCAAACTCCCTGGCTTTTTTTTTACAAATATTAGTTTTTTTCCCCCGTATGTTAGCAGCTAGTGGCCGATGAATTATTGATTAATAGTGAAGGAGCTGATGTTGATTTGTAATGCAATATGCAGCTACTTTCTGCTGTGAACTGTTGGCTTAAGTGCATGTTACTTGACCCTTACAATCAAACAGACCATCCTGAATGCAAATCGCGTCCCGATAGTGGTCTTTCTGCTATTACGGAACTTGATCCTGGTTATATCACAGGTTTTTTTCCCTGTTTTTGTCTTACGTTTTATTTAATTATTTGAATTTAATGGCTTCTAGTATATTGAGTTTGCGCTGAAGGAATATATATGTTGATGGATTTATTGGGATATGATCTTCAGGTCCTCTTTCTTCAGTGTGGAAAGATTGGGTTAAGTGGTGCATAGAGTTTGGCATCGAGGCGAATTCAATCATTGCTGTGCCATATGACTGGAGATTGTCACCATCAATGCTTGAGGAGCGAGACCTTTATTTTCACAGGCTCAAGTTTGTACATTTCTTAATGGCATACTAACGTTAATACTTTAATAGCCATAGTAATCATTTCTGATAGATCACTTGTTTCATATAATATCAACTTAGGATGCATAGTCGCTACTCTGTACATCAGCTGAAAATAGCCACTATCACATTGTATGACGGGCTCAGTTTGACTACATTTTCTTCATCACAATCTATATGAGCATAGAACCTCACAAATAAGTAACAGCTAATTATATGTCGGTCAACTAAAAACAAACTACTGAGAATCAAGGTTTTGGAAACTTGGGAAATATTGTTTTTAATAGTACTCTTAATTTGAATCCAAGATTCATGCATTTTGTTTTTATGGAAGTGCTTAACATGAATTTCTCAGGATGTGTACTTGTTGGACCAATAAATAAATGCAAAGGGATTTGAAAATGCCTAATCATCTGAATTCTCTGTCCCAAAAGTGAAGTGTGAGAATGAAGTTCATCTTGTGATTGATCCAAAGGACCTTATATTTTTTTTTCCTTATTTGCAGGTTAACATTTGAAACTGCCCTTAAACTTCGAGGAGGACCCTCAATAGTATTTGCCCATTCTTTGGGTAACAATGTCTTCCGCTACTTTCTGGAATGGTTAAAACTGGAAATTGCACCTAAACATTATAACCAGTGGCTTGATGAACACATTCATGCCTATTTTGCAGTTGGTATGGTTTTTTTGCATCATATCCATTTGCCTAGATGGTGGAGTCTCTTGAATTGGTTAAATTGCATTCATTTGTCTTGACTTTGTTGCTTGGTTCCAGGAGCTCCTCTTCTTGGTGCAATTGAGACAGTGAAAGCAACATTTTTCGGGAACACATTTGGTCTTCCAGTTTCTGAGGTTACCCATTCATTTGTTGAAACGTTCTTTAGTTGACACTTATGTTTATCGATTAATATATCCTCATTTTTACAGTCATCTTTCTTGTTATAGAGCAGTCATTTGCCCCCCGATATCTCTCACCTTTTTTCTTGCTCTGATTACTTAAATCAGTTATATAGTAAACATACCTCAAAACTTTCCACGATTAGAATTAGTAAGTAGTGTTTGTAAAAGCAGACGAGTTTGTATAGTCATCTGTTATGAGTTCACTCAAGTAAACTTTGAAATGCTCTTTCACCTTTCTATACCTTGTCAGAACTGGTTTGACAGCCGTGACTTTCACCAGTTTGTTAGAAGTTTTTGGACGTCTATCATATTATCTTGTGTTATTGGATCTGGATGCCTATTCTAACACATGCTTGTCATGTATTTTGGCAAGGTACCAGGGAACAGCTCGATTGATGTTCAATTCTTTTGCTTCTTCGTTATGGATGATGCCATTTTCTAAGTATTGTAGAACCGAAAATTCTTACTGTAGGCATTTTGCCGGGGGATTCAGGAAGGGTCATCACACATATCAATGTGAGGAGCAGGAATTTCGCTTAAACTATTCTGGATGGCCAACAAATATAGTCAACATAGAAATTCCTTCTGTTCGTGGTAAGACTTTCAAGTTTCATCCCATGATGACATTATTATTATTTTGCTCCTATGCTTCACGCAAATTTAATTTGCAGGCTTTGATGCCTATCCGTCAGTTACCGAATTAGCTCAAACCAACTTGTCTAGCATGGAATGCGGGCTTCCTACTCAGTTATCCTTTTCAGCTCGTGAAATATCAGATGGGACCCTTTTCAAAGCAATAGAAGATTATGAACCAGATAGCAAGAGGCTTTTATACCAATTAAAGAAGTAGGCATCTTCTTAATAAATGCTGACACTGAACTTTAGCTGTTTTATGCTTGCTTTGAAAGGTTTTCCAAGTAAAATGCTAAAATTTCCCTTGTAGGTGTAACATTCATTGACTTGTTGTGGCAAACCTAATTGACCTTCTTGATCAACCCTATTTTTCTTCATCAATTGCTGTGATTTTTTGTGTTGTTATACCCAGGCACCTTCTATTCATGTCGCCTGCTTTGTAATTCACTATTAACTGCAATAATGCGTGTTGAAAAAACATATCTCATCTCACATGATGTGTGCATCTAATCTGAAATGATGTATTTTTTAGGTCATATCATGATGATCCTGTTTTGAATCCACTAACACCTTGGGACAGACCACCTATAAAAAATGTTTTCTGCATCTATGGAATAGATTCAAGGACTGAGGTATAATTTTCCTCTCAGAGTATATGAAATAACTGTTATTTGTCATGACAGCACCAGACAGAGACAATATAATTGCTTTCTCCAATGAGCTTTTTTTTCCTAATTGTGCCATTTAGATGCAAGGGGAATCCCTTTGTATCTACTGCTACATTGGTTATAAACTCTTTTTTTCATTGAGGAATACGGACTATTCTTATTCATGATGGCTATTATCTTTCCATACATGGAAAATGTTGTGTAAAATCTAATATTGTATTTATATTCATAATCTTAAAGCATGTATCCAACCGGTTTCTTTTCTTTCTCAAACTGAAAGAGTCACCTGTTTTTTATTGCATGTGTAGTTCTCTATTAGTCTTAACTGTGATAATCAGTTAATTTCTCACCATCCTTTATTAAGGATATTTCCAATCCGTTTGTAGGATAGCTGATAGGTATTAGGTTATTTTCACTCTAAGATGGTTGCTTCTTAAGACTAGGGGATGATGGTTTTGATGTCTTGTAAATGAGAAAACAGGTTGGTTACTATTTTGCACCGAGTGGCAAGCCTTACCCTGATAATTGGATCACAACCGATGTCATTTATGAGCTTGAAGGGTCTCTGTACTCCAGGTAACTGCCATCCCCACTGCTGCTGTTATGTGTGTGTTCATGTAATATGGATATGTTGTTGGGTGTTTTTCAAGAAATATGTAATGCTATCTTTCATTGCTAAGATTATCAATTTGTCCACCCACTGCTGTCTGTGCTTTAAATGAAAAAAGAAAAAACTCAAGTTGTAGGCTAGTCAGTCGAGTCAGGAACAATATGCATTTGTACATGCCTATCTGTGTTTTTTGAGTGCCATAGGATGATTGTAAAACATATGGATGCTAAATGTTGTGCACATGGTTATTGTGAAATACTTCTTTCCCCTTTTTTCGGGATCTGTAACATATGATGATGTACTCTTATTGTTATTGTAGGTCAGGGAACTTGGTCGAAGGTAATCCTGGAGCTGCAAGTGGGGATGATACGGTAAGCTTACGAAATTAGACAGGCAATTGATTATTACAATCATACAGCCTTTTCAGACTTCCAGGTTAATGTAATGCAATTCATAATTTACTATTATTTTCATATAATATAGGATATCTGATACAGGTACCATACAATTCTCTCTCCTTTTGTAAGAATTGGCTTGGACCAAAAGTGAACATAACAAGGGCTCCTCAGGTACTTGTAGTTTATATGGTAAAATAGTGCGCGCGAGCGCGCGTAGTAGAAGTAGTTGCATGCTCAATATTAATAAAAGCTAATGAAGAAATGAATTATGCTCAATATTAACAAAAGCTAATTGAGAAGGGGAATTCACTGTTCCCCTCCTCACAGATCACACTCACTAGAATAGTGATGTGTTTTTTTCTTTTCTTTGTATTTTTTTTCAAATTTCAATTCATACTTTAACACGGTTTATTTAGGATTGAACTTTATAATTTATTTTGATTTGTATTTTATCAAGTTATCCTAGTATTAAGATTGGGTCACAGGTTTAATTGGTTAATCTGGTGAACTCAAGTTTTTTTTTGTTCTTTTTTTAATTTATTTTTTTCTCATTTCATCCTTCAATGTTGTTGATTGAGAATTGAGATTCATAATTTGTTTTAGTTTTTTTTTATGAGTTAATTCCAGTCTTATAACTCGGATAACAGATTTGGTGAGTTAACCTGGTTAACTTGGGTAATTTTTAGGTTATTTTTTATTTTATTTTTTAATTTCATCCTTCAACATTGAGTTAAGTGGGAATTAAGCTTTATAATTTGTTTTAATTTACTTTCTATAAGGTTATCCTGGTCTTATTACCTAAGTCAAAGGTTTGAAGGTTAACCCGAGTTGACTCAGGTTGTTTTTTTTGTATTTCTTAATCAATTTTTTTTTTAATTTCATCTTTTAATATTGGGTTGATTGGGAATTGAAGTTCATAATTTGGTTCGATTCACTTTCTATAAGACTATCCTGGTCTCATGACCTAGGTTGCAGATTTGACAGGTCAATCCAGGTTACCCTGATCAATCCAATAAGCTGTCAGTCTTAATATCTTTTAAAAAAGATATCTTCTTCAATTATTTTTAGTCAAACTACAATTTTATCAATCATCCAGATTGTTTTTTGATCCGCAAAGTTGATCGGGTCACATCAGATTAACCCCACACTATATATATATTTTTTTAAATCTACTACAAAACACGTTAGCAATGCCTGAATATTTTTTTATGAAAAAAATTCTGATCTGACCTGTAGTGTAGTGTGAGTCAATAATCTAATAAAAAACTAAACAACAACAAGCTATTATAGTACTATGCTTAATGCAGAAACAATAAAAATTGTGGCAAGTATGCATCTACTGGTATAATTGTTGATTGTACTCTCTTATTGCTACAAGCAATCTTCTAACTTAATTTGCATTGTTTAAGTGTAGTATTTGTGTAGAATGGTGGCTTTACTTATGATGGATAAGCACGGATTCATTTCTCTACATACAGTTTGATATGTTTCTAAATTAAGTTGCACTGCAATTCTTGCCGATCAATCAAATCCAATCACTAGTTGGGATTTGTAGCTTTTGTAGTTATTGACCAAACAAAATGAAAGAAAAAAGATTTCAGACTTTAGATCATACCTAGATCTTTGTTTAATGATTAAAAATAACTCTTCCATTAATCTTGAATAGTTAAGTATGCCCGAACCCTATGGTATTTCTGGTATAGCTAGATGTCCTAGGAGCAGCTCCCACTGAGCTTCCTTACCAGTGAAGTGAACTTTTCTCTGAGAATTTGGCTTGCCTGGTTTGTTTTCCTGAAAATTGCAGTCAGAGCATGATGGATCCGATGTTCAAGTGGATTTGAATGTAGAACATCAGCACGAAGAGGATATAGTTCCCAACATGACAAGGTCTCCAAGAGTAAAGTACATCACCTATTATGAAGATTCTGAAAGTATTCCAGGAAGAAGAACAGCAGTTTGGGAGCTTGATAAAGGTGCAATACATTCTTTGTAGTACATATGACTGAAAAGTACAGTTACTAAAGAACTTCTACTTCAAATTACTGATGTACGTGACTGTAGCCAATCTGATATAGCTAAGGATCACGGGCTTTACAAATGATGTGATTGTGGATCGAATGCAACGAATGGTTTCTGTTGACTTAGTATGATCTTCAAGTAGATTATTTATTTTGGCTAGCTTTGAAGTAATTTGGAACTTTTGAAAGGAATTCAATTTGAGAACAGATCTTAGGCTACCACAAACTTTTAAGAAACTGAAACATAAGATCTTTATTTTGCCCCCCCCCCCCCCCCCCCCCGGAATCTTGCTTTTACAAAAATCCTGGAAGTCCCATAATGGAGGTATTTTAAGTGATGCAACAGCAAGAAGGAATTCTCTCTCTTTTGCAACTTTATTTGCTGAGAAGTTGATGTTTAGGCTGCAAATTTCGGTTGCCTTGCACTGAAATTATGTTTTTATCTCGTGTAATTAGAGCATTAGACAAATTTGGTTTCTTATAGATCAAATTTAATTGAAGCCATCTCTCCATGTAGCAAGTCACAGGAACATTGTTAGATCCCCAGCTCTAATGAGAGAGTTGTGGCTTCAGATGTGGCACGATATCCATCCCGGTGCAAAATCAAAATTTGTTACCAAAGGTGAATCTTGACTTGCATGTTCTCTCTTTTTTCAAGGCTTATGTTGAATATGTTCACTGATGTGTTTTTTATAATAGCTAAGCGTGGACCTTTAAGAGATGAAGATTGTTACTGGGACTATGGGAAAGCTCGATGTTCGTGGCCTGAGTACTGTGAATATAGGTTTTTTTCATTCTCTACAAATCTTGTTTCTGATAACTATTCTGATCTATATTTATTTTTTAAAATTATTTCTTTTCTATTTGATTAATGGTGAGCGCAGATATCTTTTTGGGGATGTTCACTTGGGACAGAGCTGTCGGTTGAAGAATTCTTCAGCTGATGCACTCTTGAATTACCTATAGAATAGAAGGTACACGATTTCGTATCCTCTAGTGAAACAGTTTGAATCAGAAATTTGAACTGTCGTAGAATTAGAAAAAGGCGTTAAACGTCTGCTTTAGCACTTGATTATGTATTTTTCGGCCTACTGTTCACCTGGGGAACTCTTAACTAGATTTAAATGTTCCCTTAAGAGTTCAGTTAATAGTTTACTGTAATGGGAAGGTACAGAATATCAAGTTATAATGTAACCAAATATAGAAAAATATTTTTCAATTTATTTTTCATTACACTGTCAAACATTGAAAAGTAATTTATTTTTTCAGAATTTATTTTCTAAAAAAAATTATTTTCTAACAAATAAACAGATCTTAAATATTTAAATATTTGTTCGTAATGTTAAGTCACGGAACACCAGGTTATAACACTTCAAAATCCTACTCATGGGATTTTACTCTGAACATCACCATAGCATACAGGATAAATTTTCCACATGGAATAATACAATATGAAACCTTCAGTGAATTGCTCGCTCCCTTTATGTCAGCAGTCGGCTACCCTTTGGTGGTTTTCCATATGTGGTTCCCCGTATCACTCACCTGCATACAATTTTCCGACTTCAGTGCCCTGAAAGAGTTTGTTTTGTGCTCTCATTTCCTTTTTCTTTTAAAGTAATCTTTCTTCTTCGTTTCCCCAGTTGCCTCCCACATTGCCTTGCTGGAATTTGTGCTGTTCAGATGCGCTTCATGCAAAGTAGAGTGGGGCGTGTAGTTCCAGAATTGCTAGCAGTCCTCATCTCTGTTGCATTCAAAGTGGGCATCTAAACAATGTTTCCTAACACGAAGTAGATTCCTGTCTTCATCATGTGTTGGTGAGGTCATCGGATGCTAAACGAGGTGTGAACTTTCCACCATAATAATACAAGAGAGCAGCCTATCCTCTGCAGAGAACCATGGAGTTCAACCCTGGGCCCCACAAACCTTGATACACGGTCTGGTAGGCTTGTTACTAATGATGATAAACTGAACAAGGAGATAGATGCATTGATTGTCCGTACTAAAAGCTTCCAAGTTCGAAGCATATTGGAGTGGATGTTTGATTTGACAACCGATGTATTGCTCAGAGAAAAACATGTAAGCCAAAAAAAGAAAAAGAAAAACAGAAATATTTGAGCTGTACATGGCGTCTTCTGTCGTCATCTACAAACAGAAACCAAGAGAGTAAATAGAGTCTTTAAAGAAAATCCCACAAAATGATTTCAGATGCTTTAAGCTCAATTCGACTCTCTTCTGAATCTTGAAACTTGTAGATATTGATTAACCATGCATGCTCACGCAGTTGGATTTACCTCAAGCTTTGCAGAATAAATTCCCCTTGCCGGAACACAGTGGAATTTGACTTCAGGAAGCAGTCACCGTGCCTTCTCTCTCAAAGTAACACAACAGGGTTTATTTGCTAGGAATTGCTAATACTAGTTTTTTTTTTTTTAAAAAAAAGATTGATAGTTTTTACTCATTTAGATATTTTTTTTAGATTGTTTCGATATATTGTATTAAAACCATCCAAAATCGATAAGACATTCATTCAGCCTAAAAAAAAAAAAAAAAGCTTTCATAACCAAGAGAATGTTCTTTGGTGTGAATTTTCAGCAGAAACTACTGGCTAAAACAGAAGGGCTCACTTGTGATGCGAGGAGGCGGCATTCCCTAGTTTCTTCGTCTCTGTCTTGAGCTGTTTAAGATAACAGTGAGGTAGGAGTTACATTTTAAAATATTTTTTATTAAAATAATATTTTTATTTTTTAAAATTTATTTTTAATATTATCACTTGCAACAATAAAAAAATAATTTAAAACTTCAAAAAATTAAAAACAAAGTTAATTCCCAATACCAAACATAACCTTAATTTTTTCACCAAGGTGTCAGTTTTGAAATTAACAGTTGATCAAATAAAATCAAGAAAAGAGAAATTATTTTTTTAATTAAATGTGTGTGTATATATTAAATTTAATATCTTTTTTTTCCTAGCATATTATACTATATTTTAAAATGCATGAGAAAATTATTGTGTTGGTACTGTATGCATAAAGTGTTTGTATTGTGAACAACACTATAGATGTTCAGAGGATCATGGGGGTGTTGAGTCTAGCTTGGCCACACTGTAGACATAGAGTATTTACACTGTGAACCACACTGTAAATGTTCAGATGATCACGGGGGTGTTGGGTCTAGCTTAGCCACACTGTAGACATAGAGTATTTTACACTGTGAACCAAACTGTAAATGTTCAAAGAACTATGGGGGACGTTGTCTTTTCTATTTTTTATTTTAAAAGTTGCTGGTGCGTGTTGGGTTTGATATTACTGTCAAACGCAAGACAATTAAAATATTCTTTATACTCATGGCCGCCAAACTCAAAGCGCTTAAAATTTTTCTTTTACTTTTAATTTTTTTTTACATTAAAAAAACATGAGTCAATATACTAGTATTATTGATGCCCTGAGACTACTACCCTTTAAATTATATCGTTTGCATTATTTTTATATAATTGAAAAATTTTAAAAGTAAAAAATATTAAATGCATTTTACGAATTTGAAAGCATTTTTGGTAAAATTCAAATACTTATTAAACGACAATTATACTTATATAATGTTTTAGGGTAAATTGACCAATTAGCATATAAAATATAAATAAATAGTGAAATAATATAATTTAGAGATATTGCGCTTCAGAAATAAGATATTTAATATTTTATTGTATTTATAAAATATAATATTTATATAATTATCACAATTTTAAAATAGAATATTTATATACACCTTGATGGCATTTGTACGATTGCTCCTGACAAAAAAATTCTCATAGAAACACTTTTTTCTCCTACCAAATCAACTAGCCAGGCAAAAAGAATCAATTCAACTAGATTGACCTCGTACCTCTTACTTCCTTCACAAGTAGGTTTTCATATAATAAAATATGAAGCCATTTCAAAATCTAATTGATGTGGCACTTGTGAACCTTAAAATCAATTAAAATTTTACATTTCGTGCTTTACAATCATGATATTTAAATAAAATTTATATTTTAAAATGCGATATCAATTAAATATAATGATTTAGAACCTTTAATCTCCAAATACCATGTTTTAAAAATACAATATTTAGTTTATATCGCGTTTTACATTTGCGTAGGATTTGTTTTAAACACCATCTTTCCTTTAAGTTTTTAAGTTTATTATGCTAATATGGTTCAAAAAAAAAAAACCCAATATTGTAACCCTTTTCTCCTCTTATTTTTTAATTCAACAACTGATCCGAATCACTTTGAAATCAGTGAAGAGAAAAAAAAATGAAAAATATAAAAAGCGCAAAGTATGAGGACGTTTTAGAAAGAAAAAAACAATATGGCCGTCTGACAAAGGCAGAAGCATCAGCCAACCCCGCCAGGATAGCTGGATGTTTGGCCACACGCCAATCGAATTCAACAGTGATTGACAAATTGGATAAAAACTTTAGAAAATAAATTGCACACCTCCAAAAATATTAGGTGGGAGAGCAAAGCCAAAAATATTTTATTATACACTAGATACAAGTGGGTTGAATCAATTTTTTTTACCATAAAAAATATAGTTTAGTTAAAATAAAATTAAAATATTATTTTTTAAAAATATTAAAATAACAACATATTAGATCGATTTTTGATCAACTTGGGTAAACTTGTTATATCTACTATCTGTGTCATGAGACTCTGATAATTATATAAAAAGAAAGAAAACACTCAATTTTCAATCAATTCAATGTTAAAGGATGAAATCGAAAATATATATGAACTAAAAAAATAAGCTGAGTCAACCTAGGTTAAACTATCAGAATTGAGTTTTGATACTAAAATAACCTTATAGAAAGCAAATCAAAATAAACTATAAAGTTTGATTCTCAATCAACTCAATGTTGAAAAATAAAATAAAAAAAATCAATTAAAAATATAAAACAAAAAACCATCTGAATCAACCAACCAAACTTATGACCCAGGTTATGAAACCAGGTTAAACTCATAGTACGTAAATCAAAATAAATTATGAAGTTTAATTCTCAATCAGTCAGATATTGAAGGATGAAATTGAAAAAAAAAATCAACTAAAAAAAACAAAAAAAACTTGAGTTAACCGGCCTAACTCATGATCCAGGTAATAAGACCGTGATAACCCCATAGAAAATAAATAAAACAATTATGAAGTCCTACTCCCAGTCAATCTAATATTGAAGGATTGAAGTGAAAAAAAAAATCAAATAAAGAGAAGGAAGAAAAATGACCCGAGTCAACCTATTAAACCCGAGTCAGGAGATCGAGATAACTCCATGGAAAGTAAATAAAAAAAATCATAAAGTCCAATTCTCAATCAACCCAATATTGAAGGATGAAATTAAAAAAAAAATATTCAATTCAAAAATAACAAAAAAAAAAAAAACTAAGTCAGCCTATTCAACCCACAAAACTTGTGACTTGAGTCATGAGACTGTGATAATTGCTTAGAAAACAAATCAATAAACAATTATGAAGTTCAATTACCGGTCAACAAAATGTTAAAGGATGAAGTTGAGAAAAAAAATCAATTAAAAAAAAAGGATAAGAAAATAATTTGAGTCAACATAACTAACTCGCAAAACATATGACTTGGATCATGAACTGAGATAACTTCATAAAAACCAAATCAAAACAAATTATAAAGTTTAATACCCAATAAATTCAATGTTGAGAGGATGAAATTGAAAAAAAAAATCTAAAATTAATAAAAACTCCTCAAAACTTTTGAGGACCAAAGTGAAAAAGAGCTAGACATTTCACTATTCATTGTTATAGTGAACATCCAAGCCCTTTTAGTATATGTTAATTTGGTTTTGAAGATGAGTTTGTGGTACTGTTTTAAAACATGACTAAGGTCGATCTGAGACAAAACCCGAATCACAAATAAAATAGGTAAACTTGAAAATCAAAACAACATTGTTTTGATAAAAAAAAATACTTCAAAAAAAATGGTAATGGGTTGATGGTTGAGTTTTAACCGAGTCAGACTCGGGTTGATCGAGTTAACGAGTCAGTTAGGGTTTTTCTTTTTATTTATTTTTTTCTTAAATCAAGACCAATTCATGTCTCGGGTCAGCTAAGTCTTAAGTCAATTCGCTGGGCCAATCCGAGTTTTAAAATAATGGTTTGTGGAGTCAATTGAGATCTTCCCTTTTTTAAAAAAAAAAAAAGAGAGAGAAAAATCTTCATGTTTCTTAAATTTAAATTATTAAATTCAAATCATATAGATATCATTTGGTGTATAATAACAAATTTATTTTTTATTTTTTTATGTCTTTTAAATTATTAAATTTAAAATCAATTATTAGATTTATAATTAAAAAAAACCGAGAGAATTCAAATTCAAAATTGATTTTTTTTTCTAAAAAGAAAACTTGTTTTATAATCCCAAGCATTCATGAAATCTAATTGAATTCCATATCTAAAAATCTAAAAGTTAAAAAAACTAGAAAAACTATAATTATATTTTGAAGCTTTTCTAATATGTTTCTCTTTATTATTTACCACATATATTTAATTTAATAACTTTTTTTTAACAAAATATTTTTTCTATAATTATAAATACAATCACAATTAAATCACAACTATAGGCACAACCTAATATCTAAAAGATCTTTGCTTGATTTGTAGGTACGTTAGTTTTTCATGTTAACATTTAAGTAAGTCTTGGTGTGCAAAAAATTGACTGATAGATACTTCAATATGTTTGGAATCAAATCATATGTTGAATTGAGTTGAATTTATAAGCATATTTGAATTCAACTCATAATCTATTATGACACGATCAAAGAGTTGATATCTTTTCTCAAGTGTAGGAGTGTCGAAGTAACAAATAACCCAACAAGACCGGGGTCGAACCATAGGAAAGTTAACTGTATAAACTACAAATAAAAAAATAGATAATAACAGAAAAGGAGTTGAAGAGAGTTTTGAGATCTGATATTAATATAAGGATTAAACAAGGATAAAATAATTGTCAAAGTTAGAGGATCCACTAATGGTATTTCAAACAAGTATAGTATAAACTCTTTTTATTACTCAACTGGAAACCACACACAAAGGAGGTTCCAATCGGATTATAAATTGTTAACATGATTACATTAGTTATTTTATTCGAATAATACTAATACTTGTAAATGTTATCAGATATTAATGATTATAACTTATGTTAACAACAAATCAAGTTCCTTTCATAGCATAGGTGTCGGTTATACCATACGGTTGGGTTATGAAAGTGCCAAGTATTTGTTGTACCAAGGGTTATACAACATAAATTTAGATTAACCATTTAACAAGCAAAGTATTAAAAGTGAACAAGATAACAAATACTAAACATGTTAGTATCAAACATTAAAGTTTATGTTGAGTTTATACTATACTTATTCTTACACCATTAGTGTAACATTTTCACCTTGACATAATAAACTTAGCTGAACATAATGAAAGAGAGAAATATAAATAAACAAGATAAGAACATAAATAAAATATAAGTTAACTAAGTAAAGGAAAGGGAATGAAAAGCATAAACAAGAGATTAATATAAACAAAACTTAAGCATTACAAAAATATAAAGAGAGAAAGCAAGAACATGATATTGATCTGAAACCAAGATGCCTTAATGCATGGCAAATGCCTCTTTTTATAGGCCAAAATTTGAAACTATTGATTTGATGACTAATTGTTGAGTGGATGACAACATCTTGACTTGATGACAATCCTTATCTTCTTGTCTGAAGAAAACATCATTGCTAACGTCAGAATTTGAATAGATAGTCCCATGAAAGTTCTAGAAAATGGTCTCAACTTTCCAACAAAAAACAAATCGGTGTATTTGGACTTCTAGAACTCGAGATATAGGCTGAACACTGAACAGTGTCTGGGCTGTAGGACAGATTCCGACTTCTCTATTTTTATTACAATTTGAACTTGAAAACGACCTTTTTGAATCTTGGACTCTCATGAAAGTTTTAGGTATATGTCCTAGCTTTCCATCCATATAGACCAGATCTAAATCCAAGTTCTACAACTCCAGGTATGATCTAATAACCGAATAGTGTTCCAGTTTGGATTGAACCAGCATCTCTTTTCTAAGCTTACCCCTCTCTTTGTCTTCTCAATTTTAGTAGTTAAACTCATCAATCAATTCTTTGATTTATGTGATAAGCCTGCATTTAAGATGAACATTTACCATAAATTAAAGGTATCTTATAGTATCAGACTTGTTATTATAAAACATGCTTTAGTTAAGGAGTTATTGATACTTCAAGTGCAAAATGATAATATAAAACCTTGATAAAAATGCACTTTTAAGTACTAATCATATTACAATTTACAACACACACAATTGACCTTTAATTTGCATTGCTTCTCCATTTTTTAGGCATAATGGGATACAATTAGGTCTTGAATTTCCTCCAAAATTGTAGCTTGATGTTTTTGTATTTTCGAAATCTTCCCCAGCTTGCTTTCTTTACATTGCTAGCCTTTATTTTATTATTTTATTTTGAAAAAATGTAAATTTTGGGAAATAAACCAGAATTGAGTTATAACAATCTTCTCTCATCCCCTTACCAAACAAGAGAAAAAAAACACATCACTCTCATGCCTTGACAATGTACTTTATTTTCAACTTTATTCCCGCCAAATTGTCACCCTAGAGATGCCAGCATTAACAACCTAGTTTTGGCAATACCAGATTGTTGTCTTATGACCAATGGTTGGGACCCTTTATAGACGAATCAAGGGCCAGGATTCAAGCCTAGAAGGGACCCCAAGCACCTCATTCACCCTCTATAAATAGGGGTGAAGTTCAGGTGACCAAGGAAAAAGAAGACTAAAATGGAAAGAAAGTAAACCAAAGAGGGGAGAGAGAGAGAGAGAGAGAGAGAGAGAGAGAGAAAAAGAGAGAGAGCCTCTCTCCTACCCTTTCCTTAGTCCAATCAAGACTCACAAGACTTACACTACAACCCCATTTCATTCCAGCCAAAAACAGCCATCAAAGACCACTATAAAAGCCATTTTCACCCATGTTTATCTTCTCCATCACAACCTCCGAACCACTATCGTTAGCCTCCACTGTGGACCATTGTGACTCTGGAAGCACCACCACCAGCCAAGTAACACTTTCTTTTTCCCTTGATCCCTCATTCATGATGCTATATATGGATAACATGAAGAAATAACTCATGTTCTAGTGTTGATATTTGTTAGAGAACAAGACCACTAGGTCAAACCAATGGTAAAGAAATGGGGTTAGGCCTCTTGCCTCAACCTAGCCCATATGGCTAGGCTGAGTTAAAAAAATCCTTTAGGCCTTCTGTTGGCCCAACAAAAATTTGGTTGGGATGACATGAGCTCAAACTGTACATGTGAGTTTGGGCCTTATGCCCAATAAACGAGCTCATATGGTTGGGCTAAGCCTAACTCAAACATAAATGCATACTTGGCATACCTTATTTTTGTCAAAGAAAAATCCCTTTTTTTGGTCCTTAAAGCATGTTTGTCAAACACAGTCTTGAGGTATTTTTTCATGTCTTTATTTTCATGATAAGGGTGTGTTTGACAAAGACACCTTATTGCCCCCCTTTTAGCTTTAGTTTGTCCATTATTTTAGTATCTAGTCAAACAAGCACTAAAAAATCTTAAAAAATTCAGGGATCATTTTAAAATTATTTATGGGTTACTTGTGTGTTTTTCCAACAATTTCATTTAATATTGGGTTGTAGATCTGCACTGTAAGATATGGATTTGGTATTAAAAATACATGTTTTTTTTCCTGAAATTTCAAAAAAACATTGAAAATTGAAAAAATTTCTTTTTTTCAAAAATACAAAAATATGTTTTTGTTTGTGTGTATAGGGTCAAATCCTAAAAGTTTTTCATGCATATTCTATAAAAAAATACAAAAAATGTAATTTTATCATTTTTTTTTTAATACAAAGAATGAATATCATAACTAATTTATGATTATCCATTAGAATTTGACAAAAATTTTAAAAATATCACAAAAATCAATTTTTTAATTAATATTCGGGGCATGAATTTTACAACGTAATACACACTTCGATATTAATTTAAATGAATTAATAGCAATAAATATTAAAAATTAGCTACAAACTTTATTATTTGAGGGTATAAAAATACATTGTAAAGTATATTATCAGATATTAAAAGATACAAAATATAAATAAATACATCGTTAAAATTTAGATTTTAGAAAGGTTAGGTTTTAGCCTGATAAGATAAAGATCATCTTACTAAGAAAGATATTTTTTTTAACCTTAGATGAACTAATAAATAGAAACAAAATTTAAAGAAAAACAATTAATCAACAAAGCAACTTATCGTAGGTATGGTACACTGAGGGTGATGTGTCTTTCCTATGCACAACTAGTACCTTTACTCAAATTCTCGCAGACCATTAGATTTCCTAACAACTATAATACTCGATGGTGACTCCTGAACCTTTCAAATAATAATTATATGATTTATACCAACACATTTAAAACCCCTCTCGACTAAAAAAAAAAACCCCATCATTCAACGTCATACACGACTAGCTTTGATACCAGTTAATGCAAATCCTAGGATAACAATCCTAAAACCAACAACAAAATGGATAAACTACCAAAGAAAGCTGAAATTCAAGTTCGGATAAAAAAACTTTGACCTAGAGATAGCCCTGTATCTAAAAATCAAAGATATTAGAAAAGAACTTGGACCCGTTGTTTACAGCCCAATAAGAACTCGAAGTATGTGAAAACACCACAAAGTCAGTTATACCTTGATAAAAGTCAGTTGTTAATCTGTCCCTATAAAGTACATAATTTGCACATAATTTACACGAAGAAAAAATCTAAATTATTCAATAAATAGATGCTGTTAAGATTTGACAACTATGAAAAATATATATAGTCTTTCTAAATAACCCTAATGGACCTTTATTAGGCTGCAAACCAACAAGCCGAAGCTAATAATCATCTAACACAAGTTTAATATCTAAAACAATTCTAAAACATTTATTTATTTTCAAGTTAATAATAAAACGATCAATTTTATTTTACTTTTTATAAAAAAATAATATTGAAATGGTGATATATTGGATTGACTTGGAACAATTCAAATTAACCCGTCAAAACCCTGATCCGGATAATAGACTCAAATGGATCCAATAACATTTTTTTTTTAATTTAGTTATATGATAAGAATATAAATAAAGACTAATTCAAAGATAAAATTGAAAAAAACATCAACAAAAATCCAATATAGAAAGCTAAAATTAGGGGAAAAAAATGTTAGACTAAGAATATATTTATTAAATTTTAGAATATATTATACAAATAACAATTGGGAAAAGTTTTGATTTTTAAAATAACATGAACATATAAGTTTTTATAATTTCTTGAAACTATTAAATGATGATAATTAAATTAATTAAAAGATGCCTTAATCAATCTTTTACTTATCATTTCATGTGGTGAATATATTGATTACTATATTTTAACAATATATATTTTTAAATAATTGTATTTTTAAAATTTGAATATATCTTTAATTATTCATATGATTGCACATTTATCTAAGATTGAGTATTTTTTTTATAAGAAATAAAAATAAATATTGATAGCAATATATTCACATTTTCTCTTATATATCATATTTATTTTGATAAAAATGTCCCTTGAAACACCAAAATATTTTTTTTAAAAAAAACAACTTAAAACAATAAGAAAATTAAAAAACTTGAAAACCTTATAAGAAATTTAAAAAATAAAAAATTATATATAAAAAAGAAAAAACAATGAGAAAAAAAGGCCTTAGATGGCCTGCTGTGCTTACACCTAAAAAAAAAAAAGCCCAAACAAAAGGACCTATTAATCCTGGCCCGTATGCTTGGGCCAATTATTATTTTTATTTATTAAGGGACAGACAGCCTATTACCTGTTATTTAAAAAAAAAACAATTCTAAACAACCTGTCATGTGCTATCAAAATCTCAACAACTACAAAGGTGGCTAAAAAAATAGAGAGAGAATTTTTTGGGCAATTGTTTTATTTATTTTTTCAAGCTATTTTTATTTAAAAATATCTCAAAAACACCACAAAAACCTTTCTAAGCTACCTAATAATCCTAAAAGACAAAATAAAAAAACACTTAAAAAACCAAAATGAACCAAATAAAAAATTCTAAACTGAATTTGATTTTTATTTATTTTAAAAAAAAATCATTATTAAACTCTTCTCGTTAAATGAAACTAGTTTACATCAAAACTAGAGATTTTTATCTTCAAAAAATGACAAAAGCCAATGAATTTTATCTCTTGATCATTTTCATCGGATTTTCTTCCTCCTTTCTATAACTCTATGTCTAGAATATACACTTTTAAATAAAAAATTAAAATATAAAAATATATAGAAATTATAGAGATAGAAAAAAGAAAGTATGTGGGCTAAAATGAACTTTTAAAAAAATCTTAAATTGACCATGTTTTTTCTTATTGGTTGACTCCCTCATATTTTATTTTATATTTTATTCACCATTAACGAATTTACCATCAAACTAGGCATGTAAAGCTACAATTGAAAAATAATGTTTGATGACAAAAAAGATACGCTAGTGTTTCACTAGTCATTTTAGTATATTTTGTAATTTATTAGGATTTATTAATTAATTTTTTTAATTGTAATGACAAAGTTATAGCTATATAATTTTTTTTTTAAAGAAAATGAATATTTTACCAAAATTCTTTCGGAATATGCATATGAAAGATGACCGTGATTTTAAAGTTTCTACCCCCGTTACGGCGTTACTATACGGGAAGGAATTCGTGAAATGATCATTATTCTCTGTCTTCGTTTATGCTCTTGGGTTTCGAAAGAGTTGTCTAACGTTCGAAGCCCACTCCTGGAGCCTCAAGCCTTCTCGACTTTTTAGCCCAAAATTAAAATTAAAAAAAAAAAACCACCTTTCCAGAAAACGAAAAAAAAAAAATATCCATAGCAAAATGGAGTCATAAAACTCATCGTGTGGTGTCTGGTCGGAAGGAAACGAGGGGTTTTAGGTTTTTGCTCACTGTCTCCGACATTATCCTTCCCATTCAATCTCTTCTGTCGGAGAAAAATGTCTCTCCTTCAAACGATGGCCGTGCCGAAGCCCGTTTCGCATCTTCGTTCAATAAACGATGAACCTAATTTTGCCCGCTTTCCGGCAATTTCTCATCAAAATGCTTTACACTATGAGCACAACTCAAGACGTTTTCCTTGCTTTTCCGTTTCAAAGAAATCTGACCCTGAATCCAGTTCTAACCCCAAAATGAATTCTAGAGGAAGAACTCGCCGACCGAAAAACGAAGATGGTGGAAAGGAAGGCGGGGAAATTTTCCCAACCACAATTCCAAGGAAGCCAAAACGTGGTCGAAGGAGTGAAGCAGTTGCGGTTGAGGACTTCGTGCGTGATTCGCTGGAACGAACATTTGCATCAATTAGGCAGCAGAACCCGGATGTTTTAGAGGAAATAATGAAGGATAAAGTTAATGAAAATATAGATTCTGAAACGAGTGATGATGATGATGAAGACGATGAGGAGGAGGAGGAAGGTGGTGGTGAGGATGGTAAAGGGAAAGGAAAGAAAAAGAAGATGGTGGTTGAGGAGGAAAGTCGAGATTGGCCATTGGATGCCGATGTGGGGTGGGGAGTTAGGGCGTCTGAATATTTTGAGAAGCATCCAATAAAGAATGTTGTAGGAGAAGATGGGTTTGAGATTGACTGGGAAGGAGAGATGGAGGATAACTGGGTGAATGAGATTAACTGCCTAGACTGGGAGAGATTTGCCTTCCATCCAAGTCCACTGATTGTTCTTGTATTTGAGAGATATAGCAGGTATGTTTGATATTTTTTTCTTCATACCAGCAGATTTTGCAACCGTACTTTAAAGAGTTCTTCTACACACGCTTGGCAATAAGTTTAGAGACAAAAGAGCAAGATTTCGTGTTTTCTATGCAACTCGTAGATATTCCTTTAAAATATCAAATCACTTCATTATTTTTATGGTGCGTGTGAATGTTTTACTGGTAGAGTATTGTTTGCAAGTAATCATCTTGAACTACAGTTGCTAATTAATGGCATAAGAATTAAATAAGCATGTCAATGTAGTTACGGATTTCACAAGAAAGAATTGCTTGAGAGTTGAGATGTGCGTAGGCTGCTTCTTTTTTATATTTTTGATGTACTATGCTTTCCTTATGTACAAGAGGATTGATCTAGCAATTGGAAACAGGCATAAAGTAGCTTCTATGAAAATCAGAGTAGTTCAAACTTCAACGGTGAATTTTGGATGTTCATAGTTCTGGCATTTTCTTTAGTAGGCCTGTAAGCATTTTCATGTCTCATCTTAACCACTTAAGCATTCTTTAGTAGGCCTGTACTGCTAGCAAGTTTGCATCCTAACCACTTAATATAATTTACTGGGAAAACCAAGAATAAGATGTTCATGTTTGATATGTGAAATTGCTTTCCTTCTTCTTTAATTGTTAATATTTCAAATTGCATTGGTCTATTGTGCACTGTGAAAATTGTATATGTGGATTGAGTATTGTTACTTGCACTAAAAAAAGTGTGCTTAATCTCCTTTTTATCCACAGGGCAACTGATAATTGGAAGACTTTGAAAGAGCTAGAAAAGGCAGCCAAGGTGTATAGGGGTGCCAAGGATCGATTGCCTCCTCGGGTAAAATGAGCACTATGTTGTTTCCATTTGAACTGCATCAAATTTCCTAATGTTTTGACTTTGCTCTTTGTTACACTTAAACTTCTACGGACAAGTTTCAAATGTAAATTCACTGCACCTCTGGTTTACGAGAAAACTGTATGTTTTCTGTTTTTTCTGTATCTCCAAACTAAATTTAAACTTGCGAGAATATAAAGTGGTTATTTAGGTTCATTTGATGGATCGCAATGTTACTTATGGACTGTTTAGGGTGACGCCATTCAATTCAATTCAGTTTGTAGTCTGTTTCTTGTCCCTAGAAGTTGGTTCCTTGGATTTTATCAAATTTTGTTTCCTTTGGATTGCTAATTTTGTTAACCTTGAAATTCTCTGGTATCAGACAGTGAAGATAGACATCAATATTGAGAGAGATTTGGCATATGCTCTTAAAGTTAAAGAATGCCCTCAGATTTTGTTTTTACGTGGAAATAAGATCTTGTATAGGGAGAAAGGTAAGGCACATTGCTTTCATAACAGAATTACAAGTAGACATATTCAAGCTCCTATCTTTCCATGTTCTTATGAAAATAATGGTCTTTGCAGAGTTTCGAACTGCAGATGAGTTGGTCCAGATGATCGCACATTTCTACTACAATGCTAAGAAACCTTCATGTGTTAACAATGCAAATTTATGCCCTTAAATTTTGGCTATAATTCTCAAGGCACAAGGCACTCAAGTATGTGAATATCTAATTCTAGCACATCCATTTTTTATCATCTAGCTCTGCTCAATACTATGCCTTCGACATGCAGATAAAACATGAAGAAGGAATCTGTAGAATGACTCACCTTATATGTTTCTTGCCAGTCCCTGTCACTTTTGCTCTGGAATCCCAGCAACCTGACCTGACTATGGTTTAATCAGGTTGGATCCTAACCTCAGTGTCCTTGATATGCTGTATTTGATGATTGGATGAGGGAATTGTGATTGAATCATGGATAAACTATAAAATTATAAGGGAAAGTAAGTGTTTTTGTCATCAAGTCACATTCTTATAATGGCTAATCAGGTATTAAACAATTATTGTTAATAGAACACATTACATATTTTGCAATTTTATTTAAATGATTCTTCTTGTCAAAGCAGAAATTCTTTGGTTTCTCACCAGAAAAGGCTAGATATATTCCAAATGTGGCAGATTTGTCAAAGAATTAGAGACAACTGAACCATACATGTTGGAATAAGTCAGATTGTCGAGTTTGATATTCAAGAATCTGAAGCCATACATACTGTAGTGCTGTTGTGATAAGCTTTGTATGTATGGATTGGGTTTACGTGGATGAGTATTTTTGGAGTATTAATTAATTCTAACTCTGGTTCTAGTTCTTCATCTATTTTTGAGTATTTCTTCCGAGTATTGATGTAATCTGAACTTTCTTTTCAACCGAAAAAAGATGGCATGTTTTTTTGTTGACAACTTTGCCTGTTCCAAGACACAGGGTCCTCACCTGTCACGTATGATTTTCAGCTTAGTGCCCCGTTCTGCTGTCCTTAAATCATTCCTTGATTAGAAAGAACTGTTCTTTATGATGCTTAATGTTTGTCCGGACCAGTTGTATGACTCTAGTTTTCTCAAGTCTTGTGACATCTTGTTACTGAAAAATCCAGGAATGATCAAATAATGTATCCGAGAGAATCTGTTAACATTTATGCACCCCACAAGATAATAGCTTAGTTATCAAACCCGGTCCGGGGTTGACCCGACCAAGAGGTCAGGTCCTGGGTTTCATGGTCAACCCGGAAAAATAAATAAATAAATTTAAAGTTTTAATATTTTATATGAAAAAATCCATATGAATATAGATTATACATGTTGTAAATAATGAAGTTTAAAAGAATATTTTAAAAAGTTTTTTATTCCACATTGAAAAGATATTATGTTATGCTTTTAAGTTGAAGCATTTAAACTAAAAAAGTTTTTATTCCATATTGAAAAAACATAATTTTTTTCTTATGAACATAAAGTATATATGTTAAAATGCTTCAAATCTCACATTTAAAAAGTATTATCTTATTTTTTTAAGTTGAAGTATTTAAACCAAAATTTTTTTTATTCCACGTTGAAAAAACATAAATTTTTTCTTGTAAACATGGAGTATATATACGAAATGGTTTCAAATTTCACATTGAAAAAATAATTTTTTCTTGGGAACATAGGAGTATATATACTAATGGATTTGAAATCTCACGTTGAAAAAACATAACTTTTTTGTTGTGAACATAGAGTATATATACTAAAGGGTTTCTAATTTCACATTAAAAAAAAAATATTATGTTGTCCTTTTAAGTTGAAGTATTTAAACCAAAAAGTTTTTTATCCCACATTGAAAAAACATAACTTTTTTCTTATGAACATAAAATATATATACGAAATGACTTCAAATCTCACATTGAAAAAATAACTATTTTTTGGGAACATAAGAATATATATACTAAAAGACTTTAAATCCCATATTGAAGATGTATTATGTTATCTTTTTAAATTGAAGTATTTAAACTAAAAAGTTTTTTATCTCACATTGAAAAAACATAATTTTTTTCTTGTAAACGTAGAGTATAATACGAAAGGGTTTCAAATCCCACATTGAAAAAACATAATTTTTTTTCTTGGAAACATAGAGTATATATACTAAAGAGTTTCAAATCCTACATTGAAAAAATAAAATATTTTTCTAATATTTATATAGTGACCTTTAAAAAGTGTTAATAACCACCTAAAAAATATGAAAAAAGATGATTGTAGGAGAAAAATCACATTTGAAAAAAAAAAATCAGGTCTCGCTCGGGTTTTGCCGGGTCGCCCGGGTTATGGGTTGACCCGCCAGGTCATTACACCGGCCGATCTTTTGGCAAACCCGGACCAATTCAGCCACCGGGTCGACCGGATCCCTTGTCGACTCACCGCACTGGTCCGGGTTTAATAACTATGGATAAAAGGCATGAATATTGAATAGTCATTGACAATTGTTGTAAAGATTTTTTGAATTTCTTAAATTAAATTATGTAAAAATTAAAATAAATATTTAGAAATTCAACAATCTAAATTAAGGAGAAAACAAATATTTTCTTAGTTAAAATTCTCATTTTTTATTCATGCATTTTTTTTCCTTAAGTGTAATTTTTATCAACATAATGTTCATTTAATAAAAAAATAGGATAATTAAAATAAATATTCATAGTTATGTTAATGATTTAAATAAAAAAAATGTATTATTTAATCAAAACTTTTATTCCTTATTCATGCAAATTTTTTTTCACGGAAGCATGTCTTTTTTATTAGAAGAATATTTTTAAAAACAAAAGATTATTATGAACTAAAAAGAAAATTTCAATAAAAAAATACATGTCTTTCTAATTTTGACATGACTTTATGAAAAAATTCAAAAATAATTAATTGAAAAAATTATATATAAAAAATTACAATAAAAAATAACAAAAAATATATATTATTTTTATTAAATATTCACTAGTAATTTTTTATTTATTTTACACATGAGGTTTATATATAATTATTTATAAAATAATTTTTAATATAACCATAAAAGCTTTAATTCTATTGAAAATCATGGTATAACTTAATGATTTTCTAAATACCATTTTAATAGCTTTATTTAAAGATAATTTTATTAAAAAAAAGTAACATAATTAAATAAAGAAAGAAAGAAAATAAGGTAAAGGGTAAAAAACAGTAAAGCCTAGATGTGTTCGAGTTTGAAAGGCTAGATCTATGAATCTGGTCTTTAAAAAAGCGAGGTGCTCCTGAGCTTAGTGCCACACGTGTGCATGGGGGCATTGTAGTGTTGGTGTCAAAGAGTTATTACCTAGTTGTTTGGTTCAGGATCATTAGGAGACCTGATTAGACTAGTCTTATCTGAAATTTTAGGGTAAGAGACTGGTTGTGGTTAGGAAATGTGTTAGCACCCTTCCTAGTACACATTACATAAGGTAAGCTACATTGTGTGGGCTGGATATGGTTTAAATGTGTTGATGGTTTCTAACCGGTGGTCCATCTATGACTCATAACGAAGATTTACTCTCATGAATAAATTTGGAATTTGGAATTTATTATGGGCTCGTATGCACAGATAAATTCTTGTAAAAAGAATCCATGTAGGTGCTTTGACAGAGTTCATATATCCTAAAAGGTGAAAGTGTTTTTCTCAACTCGTATATTGTAGTGAAAAATATTCTTAATTAAAATTGATGAATATCCAAAATAATTTTAAGAATTTTATAGTCAACTCCTAGTATTTAAATACTAACTTATTGGTAGGTCCAATATTTATACCAAAATGTTGACCATTAATTTTCATGAATGAAAATTTATAGGGTTATTGAAATATTAGTCAAATCCTTAAAGAATTTGAAAATACAATGATGGTTAATCGTGGACAAAACGCTGTTAAGTTCGTTGAAGAAAATGAAATATAAACATTTGATGAGAGTAGCTGATTTTTGTAGAAGAGGCGTTTCTTAGTTGAATAGTGGTCGTTATAGCCCCAGAGGTGGTCGGAGACACCATATTTATTCACCTAAAAGTGCCTACTCAACCAGCCAAAATTGCTGAAGAATAAGCTAAACAGTAGCCGAACAACGCGTCTCCTAGGTTAAACCCTAAAAATTAGGGTTTTTAATTTGGTATTTGACAAATTTTATTTTAGTCCTTTTTTACAATTACTTTTAATTGCATTCGTAATTGCCTAATAAACTCTTAATTTCATATAATTTCACTCTTGTCAAACTCAATTGTCAGTCTCAAAGTTTACTGCCTATTTTATTTTGGTTTTTGGTTATGAAATTGCGTATTTTAACCCTCAATTGATCAACAAACTTTTAATAATACGAGTACTTGTCCTCTATTAGTGGAAGATTTGGGTTGTTATATGTTGTTGGTTATATTGCTGGGAAATTCCCTAGCTATAAAGCATTGACTAATCTTATTGCTACCACTTGGAAATATGCTGCTTCTTTAATCATACATGATTCCAGATGGCTGATCTTTAAATTTGATTTTGAAGAAGATAAACTTGCGGTTTTGTATGGGGGATCATATTTGGTTTTTAGGAGACCACTGGTTTTGAAACCCATGCTTGAGTATTTTGATTTTGCTCCCATTGAAATGACCACAACCCCGGTTTGGGTTAACTTTCCTAATCTTCCACTGAAATGTTGGTCTTTAACATGTCTGTTTAAGATTGTAAGTGTTATTGACAATCCTTACTAATGTGATTTGCTCCTCTACCATGTCCAGGCTCTCATATGCTAGAGTTCTTATTGAGTTGGATTTGCTTGCTGACTTGCCTCACTCAATCACTATCATTTTTCCCAATGGAATGCCTTTGTTATAACCTGTTATTTATGAAACTCTCCCAAAGTTCTGCAAGCATTGTAGATTCCTTAGACATACTATCACATTTTGTCTTAAACCTTCAACTGCCAGTGTAGAGAAGATAACCCAACCAAATTTTGTGAGGGCCAGAAGGGGTTTTGTTCATGCAAGGCTTGGTCCTAGTGTTGAGATAGCTGTTGTAGCAAGCCAATAAGGCAATCAGGGTATGCCACGTGGTGAGCAGTTATTCGACCCTATGCAAGCTAAAGTTAAGGCTGTGAATGATGGAGGGGACACAACATATGGAGGGAAAAAAAAGGCTAAAAACACCTCTACTAGTATGGTTAATAAGAAGGGTGGCCAGGAAACTGCTACTACTATGCAGACCAGTTAGGGTAATCTCCATGTTGCTCCCTCTGCCATGGTGATTGTTATAGCTGATCTGATGCAAGCTGAAGCTGCAGCTGAGGGGTGGGAAACTATCAGAGGCCCAAATAAAAGTCAAAAGAGGTACCAAACTCGCAGTAGGGGCTTGTCTGACAGTGAAGGCCCTCTGGTTGATCATGGCAGTAAGAAAGGGAATGTGATAGTTGTTCCCATAATAGCCTTGAAATGCAAACTTCCTGTTGGATCTCTAGAAAAGGTAGTCACTAGGAATATGGGCAAGCACAGTACCAATAAAGCATCAGGAAGTAGTAGGGAATTTCCTACCCCTCTCTTCTTGTAATGAAAATCTACTATTTTAATGTCAGAAGACTAAACAACCCTCTGAAGCAACATGAGGTTGCAAGCCTCATGAAGAAACATTGTATTGATGTATGTGGTCTTCTAAAAAATAAGTTTTTATCTTCCAAGCTTTGTCATATATATAAATTTTGGATGAAACAATGAAAACTTCTTTCTAATGTAGATGTTATTTGTAATGCAAGAATTATTATTATGTGGAATCCTATTATTGTTAATGTTGATCTTATTTCTATATTTGACCAAGGTCTCCATGTTGTCATCACCTGCCTGGTGAATCATTATAGTTTTGCAGCTACATTTATATATGGGTTCAACATAATTATTGTGAAAAGGGCTTTATAGGATGATTTAAGAAGGTGGAGTCCAGCTTCTCCATGAATGATCCTTGGAGATTTCAACTCCATCCTCTCCTAGGAAGATAAACATAATAGGTGTCTCTGTTTCCAATTATGAATGTCGCACCCGACATCGCGGCGGCCCTAAAAATAATCTCTCGATTGTGGAAAAAGAACAGATATCTGACATCTTGTTCTTTTAGGAAAAAGGTCTTGTTTAAGGAGTCGCCACCTAGTATTATGGTCACTAGGAACCCTAACTGGTCAACAGAGATTCTATGGTTCGGGACTGGTTACGTAAAAGGGAAGATATTATCATCCCTTAAACGTTATGCCTGAGGCAGACTGCATTGTTGATTTTGTCTTAAATTGCTAAACATTTATTCGCTTATGCTATGATGATTTGTTTATAATATTCCTAACTCTGGTGCCAGTGAATATTCGATCGTGAAGAATTCCAACTCTGGCGTTGGTAAAAAATCCACCCCGAATAATTCCAACTCTGGAGTTGGTAAAAATTCCACCACGAATAATTCCAACTCTGGCGTTGGTAAAAGTTCGTAGCTACCAAAAAATTAGTATATTTTCTTTTCTTTTCCCTTTTTTATTCATGATCCTGATATCAGTGAATAAATTGACAAAAATTATATTTTTTCTAAGACATGCGAAATTTTTATTTCTACACTTTCTATTTTTTTTAATTTTTTAATTTTTATTTTTTTTTGTTTTGGGGGGCTGGGCCTAGCTCAGTCCACATGGGCTGGGTTGGACCCAGCCGGCCCAGCCCGGTCACTGGCCCAAGCCAGTGACCCGGCTGGGCAAAAACTAAAGGCACGCGTGAATTGGTCATGCGTGCGAGAACATTGGTGAAGGTAATTAAATTACCTTCACACAGTGTTCTTGCAGCACTAACAATCACATTTTGAAATGAAGATACAAAGGGGATGAAGTCATACCTGCTTCTGGAGACCGAAGACGTTTGCTGCACTGATGAGGATTCTCGCCTACTGTTTTCCCTTGTCTTCCTTTTATGATCACTTGTCTGTGCTTTCCTTCTTGCTTTCTCAGTAGCTTTTAAAACTTACGAAGATGATGCCGGTCTGCTGTGAGTGTTCTTTGAATGAATACGGGTCTTTCCTTTGTTTGCAGGGACGAGGACAATATTAAGGATAATTCTTGTCACTATGTGTGCTGTCCTCTTGTTCTCTCCTCTCTGTATATTTGTTTTTTTGCTCTGGTTTTTACTCTGTTCTTTGCTCTGGTTGCTGGGTTGATTTCTCGGTTTTTGCTCTAGTTTTTACTTTGTTCTTTGCTCTAGTTGCTGGGTTGATTTCTCGGGGCTCCACGGTGTTTTTCGTTCTTTTTTTTTTGTTCTTGGCTTTTTTCGTTCTTTCTCTCCCCAGTTTTTTCTTCCTTCCCCCTGTTCTGCCCTCCCTTTTTCCTTCTCTCAGTGTTTCCTTTGCAACCAAAGCAGAGCTACTTCTCCTAACATCTCATATCCATAAAACATTCATGCAGATGCTTATAATATTATGGAGTACTAGTTTTGGGATAGGAAAAATGTTCAGCCAGAAATGAACCTTGCCAAAAAGCACAGATCGAAGAAGCTCAAGACGCCCAACATACGTGAGGTGCTTGCCAATCCAGCCTTGTACTGTCAACTCCAAATCCAGTAAAAGAGGAGAAAATTGGCTAGCTAACAGCCGATGGGGGCTCAATGGAACCCCTAAGTATGTGAAAGGGAAAAGCTTTTCCCTGAAGCCAGATTCTGAAATGATGGATTGCTTGTGAGCATCATTAACACCCCTGAAGAAGATGGATGATTTTTGCGGATTTATCATCAGACCTGAAGTCTAACCAAAAAGTATGAGTTGTTGAAAGAGGCATCGAACTGAAGAGGAGTCACCTCGTGAGAAAAGGAGGACATCATCTGCAAAAGCTAGGTGAGTAATGCCCTAAATCCTAGATATAGGATGAAATCAAAATCCCACCTGCTGAGAGGCCAGCTTTAACATCCTAGAAAAATATTCCATACAGCAAATAAAGAGATATAGGGACAAGGGGTCCCTTTGTCTAACACCACTTTGTCCTAGAAAGAATCCATGAAGGTCACCATTCACGACAACAAAGTAAGAGGCAGTGGAGACACACTGCATAAGAAGGGAAACAAATCTGTTTAGGAACCCAAGTTGCCGAAGAAGATTTTCCAGGAAGTCCCATTGAATAGAGTCAAAGGCTTTCCTGAAATCTACTTTCAACAGGTTACGAGGAGAAGAATGCTTCCTGTCGTATTGTCTAAGAAGCTCCTGGACAAGATTGATGTTATCACTCATAAGCTTGCCACCCAAGAAAGCATTATGCATGGGGCTGATAATGTCTGTTAAAGCATGAGCTAGCTGACCAGCCAAAATCTTTGCAATCACCTTATAAATCACATTGCAGTAGGAGATTGGGTTGGAATCAGACGGAGAAGAAACATTGGCTGATTTGGGAACCAAAGCAATAATTGAATGATTAACTTGCTTAAGGAGCCTTCCAAAAAGAAAGAAATCCTATACAACAGCACTGAGATCATCTCCAACAATATGCCAGGCTTGCTTGAAGAAGAGGAAGGAATAGCCATCAGGCCCAGGAGCATTGTCGTCCCCTATGCTAAAGACTGCCTTCCGAATATCCTCATGAGTAACTGGAGAAAGAAGAAGATCATGAGAGCTTGAAGAGAGACAGGGTCCACTGTGAATGATCGCACTATCAAAGGGAATGGTGGTTTTGGATGTGCCAAGCAACTGCTGGAAATAGTTCACAAAAACAGCTCCTACTTCCTCTAGAGAGGAGCTAAGATGACCATGAGTGGTCATAATGGCTGGAATGAAATTCATTCTATGATTATGATTCATCAGTGCATGGAAGAACTTGGAGCCTTTATCACTATCCTTAAGGAAGTTGCACTTGATCTTTTGACAAAAAACTGCTTTTCCGCAAACTTCATAGTTGACAGCTTTTAGCGAAGAAGCTTGTCCTTCTCCAATTAAAGCTGGTTGTCCCTGTCGTGCTGCAAAATAGATTGATGATCTGCCAACTCAGTTTCAAGACGCGAAACACGCTATGAGATATGGCTAAAATGGAGACGATTAAGCTCATTCAAATGCTGTTTTAGAAGCTTTAGCCTGCGATAGAAAACATATATTGGAGTGCCATAAACAGGAGAAAACCAATGAGTAGAGACCACCTTTAGGAACTGATCATGTGAAGCCCACATGTTAAAGAATTTAAAGTTCCTCCTGTCTTGCACATGTTGGTCCAAACAAACTTTGGCAGGAGAGTGGTCAGTAAAAGCTCCAGGAGAATTGAGGTGGGCATGAGTCAGGCGCTGAAGAGAAGACCATAAAGGATTGATCAAAACCCTATCAAGTTTGCTCCACATGGTACCATTGGTCCAACTGAAATGACAGCTAGTATAGTTAACATCCCGAAGGCCAAGGTATGAACAACACTATAAAAAATCTGAAGTTACATAGGAGGAAACAGGTTCACCATTGTGCTTGTTTGTAGGAAAGCACAGAGTTAAAATCATCGAGGACCATCCAGGGACATAAAGAGTTCCAGCACCGCAAATCCCCCCATAAAGACCTTCTAGTAGATATAGTATTGAACCCATAAACAAAGGTGACCCAGAAGCTATACTAGGAAACCAAACTATTAACAGAAAGATGAAGAGCTTGAGCAAAGGAAGCAAACAGGTCAACTGAGACTATGGAAGGATTCCAAAAAACAACAATTCTAGCAGTAGATGCTACATCTGCATTGGAAAGATATTTCCAATCCCTAAGTCGAAACTTGTGTAGGTTGGCTACCCTAGAGGGTAGCAATTTATTTTCAAGCAAACCACAAACATCCATTTTGTATTTCTTCATGAGGTCGACCACCTCATGTTGTTTCAAGAGATTATTTAAACCCCTGATATTCCAACTGTAAATGATCATAGGGATACAGGAGAAAGGGAGGCCTTTTCTACTACCAGCACGATTCCTCTAGATATGTGTCCCATTAGTCTTGACAGGGTTCCCCAAGAGAGGAACTTCTGAAGGGATTTTAGCCAGAATACCTTCCCCCAGATTGGGAGGTTCCAAGAAAGAAGGGGCAACTTCCAAAACTGCACTTGCACATTCTGAAACAACAACCGCACTTGCATAGATAATGGAAACTACAACATCAGAATATGCAGAGGGAACAAGATTTGGACAGGGATTCTCATCGAACACAGCTTCAACTACAATCACCTCTTTGCCCTTGAAGGTACTTCTGGTGTGCTTATTTGACTTTCGTCTAGACTCCATCGTAATCCAACCATTAGGAGCAACACTAGGGCCAACCTGCTTAATAGCCACAATAGGAGTGTTGGAGGAAGCCGCTGGGGGAACCTGAACAGGTAGGGGCTGGCTCTGCTCCTGTGTACCTGTAGGAGTAACCTGCTCATGTTGATGGATCTGAGGTCCCAGTTTGCTAAAAACTCCCCCTTTACCTGCTTGCACAGCCTGAGTACTAGCCATATTGTTGGTATTGATAGCAGCTTTGGAGCAAAGAAGCCGAGTATATCCAAGGACATTATAGAAGTTACAGAACTTCGACACGGATTCATAGACAACCTTTTAGTGAAGAATTGGACCAGACGGCAAAGACACCTCTACAAAGTGTTGAAGGTCCTCGCAAAGGTCTATTTCAACCAACACACGTGCATATGACAGACGAGAGAGATTAGAAGTCATTTGATCACACTGAATAGGTTTGCCAAGAACACTAGCTATCTTGGACAAACACAGGGGAGACCAATAACAGAGATAAAGGTTTGGGAATTGACCTATACTAGGACCCGGGTCATCTCCTCACTAGACAAATCAAAAAATTATCATTGACCTCAGAATGAGGGGTCTACCATACACTAGGTACGGGCCTCCATGGAGAACAGAGAGCTTGTTCTCCTCTCGATTGAATCTGTAGATCAGCCACCCAGAATCATGTATAGTGAGAGTAGCCTCACACTTCCATACAAAGGAGATAATACCATTCAAGGCCCTATAGCTAAGGCTTTTACCAGAGACATATCCAACCACACACAAGTTCCAGACATCAAACTAGGGTTGGAAGTCCTTAAGAGAAATGGCGCAGGTTTTAGTGAGATGATTGAGTGAGAAATTTTAGAGTTTTGTACAGGAAGCAGTTGGTCGACTAGTGAAAAAGAGGTCCCACCATACACTACTGCTTGGAGCAGAGGAGAGGGAGTTACCTGCTACTGTGGTTGTAATATGTGGACGACCTCTTGACAAGGCAAGAGGAGGTGTCAGATCAACAAGAGGAGGACACAGGGGGGTTGATTTGAGGGGACCATCACAATTATCATCAGAGAAAGAAAAATCCAATTGTTCCTCTTCTATGAGCGCTTCAACCAAGGCCTTATCTTCTGAGCAGTCTTCAACAGTAAAATCATCCAAAAGATTAGAGCCAGAAGCGAGCTCAAGGATAGGTGGGAGAACGCTAGGACACACAACACTGACCTTGGATGGAGACATGGGGGGACGGAAAAAGATGTACTGGAGATAACATCAGATTTGGTTGCTTGAAGAGCTAGAACAATAAAACCATCATGATCTGGATCATCGGGAACATGATCATGCAAGATGTCTTTTCCACATGCTACTGTAGCTGCAACTTTCCGTTTGTTTTTGGCCATTTGAAATGAAGCACAAACATGAAAAAGGAAAAAGAGGGGGAATCAAGGAATTGAAAAAAGATGAGGGGAAAATGGAGAAGGGTTGAGATCAGAGCAAGGAAGACAAGGAAGCCAAGAGAAAATCAAACCCCAGAACTTGTTAACACAAACAAGGGAATTAACTTCATGGGGGAGGAGAGCATCTCTCTCTAGATTCTCTCTCAAGACTGGTCGACTGAGAGTTGACTGAGAGCTCTTTCTTGATTGTTGTGGATAATTCTTGCTACTACAAGTTGTGATTTTTTTTGCTTGTCTGAGATGTCTGCAACTTCATCTGTTTCTAATTCCTGCTCTTTTGTTGGGGTACCGGGAATGGTTGGCTATAAAGATTTGTTAAGGTGTTTCTTGTAGAATTTTTGCCTGCTATTATGGAGAGTCTCCTTTACTAGTCTACTATCTTTCTTCTGGACTGTTTGTCGCATGACTTGCTGATGTTCTTGGTGTTTTTGTAAGCACATTTTGTTTTTCTTTTTGGTTTTTATTTTGCGTTAACCTTGGCACCAACCTTGCCTTTTGGTCCTTTGGTTTCTTGGTTAACCTTCTTTCTGTTTAATTTCTTTTCAAACCCTGCGTGGTTCTTGATAGTGAGTTTGTTCCCCCTAGTTTTTCTAGGTTTTAATGGGTTGTTCTTTTTGAGGAGTCAGCTTTGCTTGGGTTGGCTAGTCCCAGTTTTGTTTTGTTTGGGCGATTAGTTTGTATATATTTTTGAACTTGTTGGTTTACTAGCATTGTCACTTTTGATCTTAATACATACTTGCATTCTAATAATAATAATAATAATAAAAAAGCAATTGTGTTTTCGTAAATAATTTAAAATTCCTCAAGGTCTCCTAATATCTTTCAACTTTGATAATTGTTCCTGGACAGAAGCAAGCTCAGTCGGGAGAGCAGTCAATATAGCTTGGTCTTTTATGGTCGTCCTTTTAACAAAGACAAATTTTTCTCTAACCCTGTCATTTTTTCACACACTACCAATAGGTTAGAAAAATTAGTATCTCTATTCTTGAATGTTGTGTGGTATGGTGATTCTAGGCCATCTACATAGACCATTATAGACTCTTTAAGTTTTTTCTTGGTAAGGGATATTTACTCATGTACATTTTATGTTTCAACCTCCTATGTATTCACAAATGTAGGCAGGATTATATATATATATATATATATATATATATATATATATATATATATATAGAGAGAGAGAGAGAGAGAGAGAGAAAGAAAATAAAAGGATA